>JGI24519J20070_1000033_pt1 | contig 70933 bp, 73 predicted proteins | sample LinPmetageLP43_FD_20070 | JGI IMG/M metagenome (IMG submission 20070) | reverse complement strand
TATTATAGTAATCTATTTTACTTACGAACAAGCTATCTTTTAAACTTGTATTTCTAATGCTTAGCGTAGCTGTTAGCAATGTTCTAGAATCTCTAGTCTGATTATAGATATCCGAATAAATAGGTACGTAAATCTGTCTAACCAGCGAATCTATTGAAATAGCATTTGCCTTTCTGTCTAATGTATGATTATCAAGAACTTCTACAGGAATTTCTTCCGTCGATTTTTCTTTGCAAGAAACTATGGTCGTTACAACAATTACTAAAAGGCAAATACTATTTAAAACAGTTTTTAATTTTCTCAAATGATGATTTTTAATCTTCCCATTCTGTATGGAAAATACCTTCACGATCTAAACGCTCATAAGTATGTGAACCAAAATAATCTCGTTGCGCCTGAATTAAGTTTACGGCAATTTACTAGAGGTATACGCATCAAAATATGTAAGCGAGTTTGACAAACCTGGTAATGGAATTCCATTTTGTGCTCCAAAAGCAACCAATTCTCTAGCTGCACCAACAGTTTCCTTTATTTTACTCACGAAATTTGGAGAAAGTAAAAGATTAGGTAAAGTAGGTTCAGCTTTAAAAGCTTCTGTAATATCAGCTAAAAGACCGGCCCGCAATATCTAAATCATAACCGTATTCTTTAGAAGCATCTGCTAGTTGGTGCAGGCCTTGCGAATATGTTATAATGAAAGAGAAGAATAATGCTTTTTCGGTAAGCTCTTCTAATTTTTCTTTATCCATGTGGGCAACAGATGGTCTATCATAAAGAGCATCGGCTTTAACTCTTTCTTCTTTTAAAGCAGAAAGTTCACGCATGCTAACGGCAACATCAATTGATGGAACGGGAATGCCTAAATCCATCGCATTTTGACTTGTCCATTTACCAGTACCTTTTTGCTTAGCCTTATCTAGAATCTGATCTACTAAACGTCCCTTAACAAGTTCATCTTCTTGCTCAAATATCTCAGAAGTAATTTGAACTAGGAAAGATTGTAATCTACCAGAATTCCATTTTGCAAAAGTATTATGTAATTCATCGTTTGTATAATCGCCCCCTTTTTTTAGTACATCATAAATTTCAGAGGTTAACTGCATTAAGCCGTATTCTATACCATTATGTACCATTTTTACATAATTACCAGCAGATTTTGGACCTAAATAAGCAACACATGGTTCACCATTGTATTTAGCGGATACCGCTTCAAAAATTGGTTTAATATGTTCATATGCAGATTTTGAGCCACCAGGCATAATACTTGGACCTTTACGAGCACCTTTTGCACCACCTGAAACACCGGCACCAAAAAAGTTAATTGCTCTTTCTTGTAATTGCGCTTCTCTTCTGTCCGTATCTGTAAAGAAAGAGTTACCACCATCAATGATGATATCTCCTTTGTCAATATGTGGTAGTAAAGATTCAATAACCGCATCTACAATTTTACCGGCAGGTACCAATAACATTATTTTACGAGGCTGTTTTAAATTTTTTACGAATGTCTTTATATTGCTAGATGCACTTACTTTATCTAAATCTCCTCCTAAAGTCTTTAAAGCATCTACTTTTTCCTCATCTAAATCATATCCGTAAGCAGAAAACCCATTATCAGCTACATTAAGAATAAAATTCTGTCCCATTACTCCAAGACCTACTAAACCAAAATCATACATAAATTGATTGTTTTTTAATTAAAAAATACAAAAATGTTACAACACTCTGTTTATATGTTGTTAGCAACATAATGTCAATCAAAAATAATTTAAAATATTGACTTTAATTCCAAATTCCGTCTTAAAGAAGACCAATAATGGCTTAGATTTTAAGATATTTGAATAATAAAGAATATCAACCCATAATGAAAAAGACAGAAAATCAAATGCTCGTAATTTTTGGGGCATCTGGAGATTTAACAGCAAGGAAATTAATACCAGCAATTTTCAATTTATATAAAGGCAATGACCTACCTGAAAATTTTGTGGTTCTTGGTGTGAGTAGGAGTGATTTGGGCGATTTGCAATTTAGAAGTAAGGTAGTTCTAGAAAGCCCTTATCTAGAAAAAGAAAGAGAAGAGTTTGACGAGGATTATATTCAAAAATTTGCCGATAAACTTTTTTATGAAGATTTAGGATCGGATTATGACACTTCATATGAGCGTTTAGAAAAAAGGATTTCAGATTTAGATCAAAAATATGATACGAATGGTAATCATATGTTTTACTTGTCTACACCGCCAAGTTTGTATGAGCCTATTGCAAAGAATTTATCTGATCAAGGACTAAATGAAGAGACTACTGGTTGGAGAAGAATTATTGTTGAAAAACCATTTGGTTATAGTTTAGAGTCTGCCAAAGAATTAAACGATGGTTTGCATACCTATTTTAAAGAAGGTCAAATTTTTAGAATAGATCATTATTTAGGAAAGGAAACGGTACAGAATTTACTAGTAACGCGTTTTGCCAACAGTATTTTTGAGCCACTTTGGAATAGGAATTATATACATCATGTAGAGATTACCAATGCAGAAAGTGTAGGTGTTGAGAAAAGAGGAGGTTANTATGATAAGTCTGGTGCTTTAAGAGATATGTTTCAAAGTCATTTATTGCAGATAGTAGCTNTAATTGTGATGGAGCCGCCTTTAAGCGCAGATGCAGAGGAAATTCGTAATGAAAAGTTGAAAGCGTTGAAGTCACTTAAAATAATGACGGATGAGAAAACNCTTTATGACAATACNATAAGAGCACAGTATGTATCTTCTAAAATTGATGGTCAAGAGGTAAAAGGTTATAGAGAAGAAGAAGGNGTNGATAATAATTCAACTACAGAAACCTTTGCTGCAATTAAGTTCTTTGTAGATAACTGGCGTTGGGCAGATGTACCGTTCTATGTTAGAACGGCAAAACGTATGCCAACCAAAGTAACTGAGGTTGTTATACACTTTAAAACTCCACATCATCAGATTTTTAAGGAATCGGGTATCAGTAATAAGGATAATAAATTGGTTATTCGTATTCAGCCAGATGAAGGTATATTGATAAAGTTCGGAGTAAAAGTTCCTGGTCAAGGTTTTGAAGTAGAACGTGCCAATATGGATTTTTACTATTCTAGTTTAACGGAAACTAATGTAATGGAAGCTTATGAGCGTCTTTTGCTTGATGCAATGCAAGGCGATGCTACTTTATATGCAAGGGCTGATGAAGTAGAAGCAGCTTGGGCATTTGTTGATCCTATTTTAGAATATTGGAAAAATGGAAAGGATGTTAAAATGTACGGTTATGCAGCTGGAGTTTGGGGACCTGAAAATGCGAATGAGCTTATTGAAGGAGTTGGGGAATGGCGTAACCCTAGTGAGAATTTAGCAGATGAATCTGGTTATTGTGTAATCTGTTAAATAGGAAGAGGAATAATTAAAGTTTTAAGAAAAGATGGAAGTAAAAGTTTACCAAAATAAAACAAAGGTAGCGGAAGAGTTTTCTAAATACCTTATAGAGAAATCTGCAGATCAGAAGGCTTTTCATATAGCCTTATCTGGTGGTAGTACCCCTAAAATTGTGTTTGATGTTCTGGCGGAGGAATTTGCGGGCGATGTAAATTGGAGTAATATTCATTTGTACTGGGGAGATGAAAGATGTGTAGCACCTGATGATGCGGAAAGTAATTATAAAATGACGGTAGAGCACCTTATCTCTAAGGTAGATATACCAGAGGAAAATATCCAACGTATTAAAGGTGAAGCTGATCCAAAGTTGGAAGCTAAGCGTTATGGTGAATTATTGGAGAAAGAATTGCCTAAAGAGTTGGGATTGCCTCAGTTCGATTTGGTTATTCTTGGTATGGGCGATGATGGTCATACAGCATCAATTTTTCCTCATGAAATAGAGCTTTGGGTTTCACCGGATAATTGTGAAGTTGCAATACACCCAGAATCTGGTCAAAGAAGAGTTTCACTAACGGGCAGAATTATAAATAATGCCAAAACAGTAGCTTTCTTGGTAACAGGAGAAACCAAGGCAGAAAAGGTTAAAATAATTATTGACAGGGAAGAAGGGTATTTAGTTTATCCGGCAAGCCATGTTGCACCAAAAACCAAAGATTTAGTTTGGTTTTTAGATGCAGCTGCGGCAAAGCTTCTTACTTAAGTTCAATCTTTATATTTTCAGATTCCAATTCTTTAATATAATCTTCTGAGTTAAAGGTTTTAGATTCAAATTTAGTATCTCTTTCTTGAGCTTCTAATTTGCGGTATTTGCTGCGCGCAAATCTTCTAACCCCTTGATCATCAGAGATAATTAGTCCTGGTACGGGAACATTTTTTCCATCTGTTCCCTTAGCTACCATAGTAAAATATGATGAATTACAGTGCTTTTTAGTGCCTGTGGTAATGTTTTCAGATTCTACTCTAACACCAACAACCATAGATGTACGACCAGTATAGTTGATACTTGCTTTTAAGGTCACCAATTCACCTACTTCAATAGGGTTTAAAAAATTTACTCGGTTAACAGATGCAGTTACGCAATATTGTCGCGAATGTTTAGAAGCGCAAGCAAACGCGATCTGATCCATTAAATTCAATATATGTCCACCATGTACTTTGCCTCCAAAATTAGAATGGGAGGGAAGCATCAATTCTGTTATAGAAACTCTAGACTCTCTTACACTTTTAAACTTTTCCATAAGGTCTTTATTTTTTAACGTAAATGTCTATTTTCTAAAATGAGGTGATTGTTCTGGTTGTACTTTGGTAACGAAATATTTTGAATCGCCTAACCAAAAAAATGTGGTATAGCGTTCTACATAACTAACTTTTACGTATTGTCCTTGGTATTCTTGCAGTTTTTCTATAACCTCTTTATCCTTGTCTAATACAGAAAATGAAAATATTTGAGCACCAGATATTCCTTGGCTAATTTCACCTTCCCACGTTTTGGCTATAACTCCTTTGTGGCTGATTTTTATAAGTTCCCCTGAACGAACACCTTCGCTAAAGGTCACAAAATAGATGAATGCGTAATAGAGCGCACAGATTACTACAACGCTTAATAAAATTAATGAGACTATCTTTTTCATGTGTTTAATTTAATTATATAGTTAATGGTTGTTAATTATAATTCTAATTTAGGTTCTTCTTCAAAATCATCATCATCAATAGCGCGTTTTAAAAGTGATTCAGGTATTGATTTTTTAGCTTTGGCACCCATTTTTTTTAATTTTTCGATACTAGTGATTATGTTGCCACGACCATCTACTAATTTGTTCATTGCGCCGCGATATTCATCTTTAGCATCGTCCATCTTTTTACCAACTTTCATAAGGTCATTTACAAAGCCTTCAAATTTATCATAGAGAGCACCTGCTTGTCGTGCTATTTCAATTGCATTGCGTTGCTGTTTTTCATTATTCCACATACTATCAATAGTGCGTAAGGTAGCAAGAAGTGTGGAGGGAGTTACAATTATAATATTTTGTTCGAAAGCTTTGTTATACAAAGAATTGTCTTGGTTTATGGCAATTGCAAATGCAGGTTCTATAGGAACGAACATGAGTACAAAATCTGGACTTTCCATTTCATATAAATCTTCATACTTCTTCGCTGATAGCTGGTCTACATGTCTTCTAAGAGAGTTTATGTGGTCTTTTAAATACTTCTCTTTAAATTCATCTTCAGCATTTACATAACGCTCATAATCTGTTAAAGATACTTTAGAATCCACCACCATTTTCTTACCGTCAGGTAGGTTGATAATGACATCGGGTAATACTCTACTGCCATCTTCGCGGGTAAAGCTTTGTTGTACGGAATATTCTCTGTCTTTCTCTAATCCAGATTTTTCTAAAACACGTTCAAGAACCAATTCGCCCCAATTACCCTGCATCTTACTATCGCCTTTTAAAGCTTTTGTTAAGTTTTCTGCCTCTTGGGTAATTTTTATATTTTGTGTCTGCAGGTTTAATAATTGCTCTTTTAAGGCGGAATGAATGCTTATGTTTTCTTTTTGACTTTCTTCTACTTTCTTTTCAAAAAGCAAGATTTTCTCATTTAAAGGCGTTAGAATGTTTTTGATGTTCTTTTCGTTTCGCTCTGTAAATTTTAGACTCTTTTCTTCAAGAATTTTATTGGCAAGATTCTCAAATTCTTTGGTAAATTTTTCTTGTAGTTTTTCAACTTCTTCTTTTTGCTCTCTATTCTTTTGTTGTAAGTTTTCTAAATCTGCCTGATAACGTATAATTTGATTGCCAAGGTGTTCTTTTTCAGATTGTAGTTGTAATTTTTGTTTTTCGCTCTCTTTTAAACGCTCTTGAAATACAGATAGGTTATTATGCATTTGCTGCTCGCGCTCTTCTAAAGAACTTTGACGAGATTTCGTTTTTAAAAGCTGAATATAATTGCCAAGAAAATATCCAATGGCAAGGCAAAGGATTCCTATGATTAAGTATATATAGATTTCGTTCATCAGTTAACTTGAGTAATCTGGTAAAGATACTTGATTGATCAGTAAACTCTAAAAGAGCTTATCTGTTTTAATTAACATACTCAATGAATTATATGAAATAGGAATATTCCCTATTTCTTTATTCTGAAAGAACCTGTATTAGCATCAAAGGAAATCATATCAGTAGGGAAGAGGGAGTCAAAGCTTTTATTCGCTATCAGCTTGCAAGGTTCATCAAATGAATTTGTTAGTCCATCTAATATTAACATCTTATCGCATAATTGAATGGCGAGTTCAATTTCGTGACTAGTAAATAGTATAATTTTATTTGTTTCGTGAGCAATTGATTTTAACAGTTTTAATATTTGAACCTTATGATATAAATCTAGATGTGTGGTTGGTTCGTCAAGAAGAATTACATCTGTATCTTGTATTAGGGCTCTAGCTACAAGTACACGTTGCAATTGTCCATCACTTAATTGAAAACATTTTTTTTCTAAAAAAGGTTCTAACTCTAATAGTGCAATACTATTATTAATTATTGATATGTCTTCATTTGTTAATTTTCCCAACCAATTGGTATAAGGTTGCCTGCCTAAAGCCAATAATTCATGTACCGATAAATTTTTAGAAGCTATTGGCTCTGTGAGTACGACACTCACTTTAGAAGCTATTTCTAAATCATCAAAAGAATCTAGCTGCTTACCTTCAACTTCTATAGAACCAGATATTTTGGGTTGAAATCTACCTAGTGTCCGCAATAAAGTTGACTTTCCAATCCCATTAATACCAACTATGCCGGCAAGCTCGCCTTTGTTTAATTTAAAGGATATATTAGAAGCAATGACTTTATTATCATAGCCAATAGATAAATCTTTGACTTTTAATGTGCTATTTAGATTGGTGTTCTGGATGACTTATAGTTTAATATTAAAATATCATTTTTCTTTTGCGAACCAATAGCCAAATAACTACCGGAGCTCCAAAAATACTAGTTATGGCATTAATAGGTAAAACACTTACTGATCCGGGTAATTGGGCAATGGTATCGCATATTAACATTAAAATTGCTCCACAACACAAAACAGCTGGTATTTGAATTTTGTGATCAGTTGTGTGAAATAATTGTCTGGTTATATGGGGTACCGCTAGACCTACAAAAGCTATGAGTCCTGCAAAAGCAGTAATGCAACCTGCCAACAAGCCTGTAGCTATAATTATAAGATAACGAGATTTTTGTAATCGTACACCTAAGCTTTTGGCATAGTTTTCTCCTAATAGAAATGCATTAAGTGGTTTAATTGTCATAATACTTAAAAGTATGCCTATAACCGTACAAGAGGCAACAATAAGAATTTGCAACCACGATAGATTCCCTAAGCTACCAAAAGACCAAAAGATATATTGCTGTAATTTTTCAGCTTTAGAGAAGTAAGAAAGTACACTGACTACGGCAGCTGTAATACTGCCAAACATTAAGCCAATAATTAATAGTGCCATAGTGTCCTTTATTTTAGAAGCAACCATTAACACAAGAGATAAAACTAGAAAACTGCCAATACTAGAGGCTATTGCTAAAGAAATATCGTTAAAAGTAGCGAACGCGAAATAACCAGAAAATAGCGAAGATCCCATAATTATTATTGCAGCACCCAAACTTGCTCCAGAACTAATACCTAAAACATAAGGTCCTGCGAGGGGATTTCTAAATAAGGTCTGCATTAGTAATCCACTAAGGGAAAGTCCGCCGCCCACCAAAATAGCGGTTATCGCTTTTGGTAAGCGGTATTGCCAAATAATATAGGAGCTAGATGAATCTTCTGAAACGGTACCAAATAATATATGAACAGTATCTGAGAAAGAAATAGTAACAGAACCCAAACAAATATTTATAATAAAACATACCAGTAAAACAACAACTAGCAGTGTAAAATGAATGGTATAAGTGGGTCGTTTTAACAATTATAATAGGGGTTTAAAAAAGAACGGTTCATAGTTAGGCAGTAAACCAGGGTGCAAAATATAAATTAAATCTTTTAGTACTAGATCTGGTCTTTGTGGTGCAAGCTCATAATATAAGGTGCCGCCAGTTTCACCTTTCGTATTGGCGGTACTAAACACCTTTCCGTTCTTAAAAGCATCAAACTGTTGGTAATGCTGACTTGATGATTTCATTTCGTCATATGATGCATATTGAGCAGGACCAATCCAATACTCAGCATGTTGGGCAACGTCTAGCACACTCTCCCAGCTTAACGAAAGACTTCCACTTTCATTAGATGTGCTCCAAAGATAATCAGCATTGGCATCACGTAGAAAATTAGCGGCCCAGCTTTTTCCGCCAGGTAAATACCATACATCTTTATATAGAGCTCCGCTAACAACTGTTGGTCGTTTCGTAGCTTTAGCGGCTAATTCTTTAGCTTCTAAATAGGATGCTTCTATTTCTGTAAAAATCAAATTTGCCTCATTTGTTTTATTAAACAACAGGAATGTTGGCACGTTGAATAGTTTCGTAAACAGCATTGCTACCATTGATGGAGAAGCCAAAAATAAGTTCTGGTTGTAAAGCTATAACTGCTTCGGTATTAAGGTTTTCGTTGATGCCCAATTCTTGAATTTGACCAGCTTCAATTCGTTTTCTAGCAGCTTTAGATGAGATATATTTTGTGTCTGGAAAACCTACTAATTTATCTAATAACCCTAATTCTTCTAAAGCGGGTATGTGCGTTGTTGAGGTTAATACTATTTTTTCTACAGGTGTGGAAATTATAACATCATACTCATTTCTGTTTAAGGATACCTTAGCTTGAATTTCTTTAGGGATTAATGCATAAGTATATGTTTTTTCGGAATTTAACCATGGTGAGAGTACCTTGAGTATAGTAATGCCCGATGGTTGTTTTTCTACAGTAAATCCTTTAGCGTATTGTATTGAAATATTACTGGTTGGGTTTTTTACAGGAATTGAATCCTTTTTTTCTTGCTTACAGGTACATAATAAAATTAAAAAACTAATAAAAAGTAAGCGTTTGGTCATGATTAAATTTCGTCTAGTTTTCAAATGTAGTATTATAAAAGTTTACTTAGAAAGATTAAACTAAATGTTTACTTTCGCCGTGAATTTTGGTTTTCATGCTTTTTGCGATGAAATTAAAAGGGAATCCAGTGAAAATCTGGAACTGTTCCCGCAACTGTAAGTTGATATTAAACCTATCTATTGGCAAATAGATTTTGTTTAATACTTTTTTTTGAAGGTGCTATTTTCTTCAAAAGCCACTTTGAAATCTGAACCGGTTCAGAAATCATGGGAAGGCAGAATAGCATTTAACAAGTCAGGAGACCTGCCTAATTCAAACAGAAAATGTTAAACTTTCGGGATAAAGGTTTACGTATGGGTACAGACATACTACACTCCCGTTTATGAATTTAAACGAATGAAAAATTATCTTTTGTGGCCTACAGCGGTCACAGTATTATTGTGTGCAAATGTAGGAGCACAGCAAGTGCAAGATTCTACAAAAACGGTACAACTAGATGAAGTTGTAGTCAGTGATTCGCGTTTTCAATTAAAGCGTGAAAATTCAGGTAAAACCGTAATTACCATATCGCAACAAGAATTAAAACAAAATCAAGGTCGCTCTGTTGCAGAAATTATCAACTCTAAAAGCGGAATTGAAATTAATGGAACCAGAAGTTTTGCTGGTCAAAACCTTTCTACTTATGTAAGAGGAGGGAATAACCGCCAGGTATTGGTTATTATTGATGGTATTCAAGTATCTGACCCATCGGGTACCAGCGCAGAGTACGATTTAAGATTATTAAATACGGATCAAATAGAGAGTATTGAAATTTTAAAAGGAGCAGCAAGTACGCTTTATGGTAACTCTGCTGCAACAGCGGTTATAAATATTACCACCAAAAAAGCATCAAAAGAAGGACTCGCTTTAGATGTAATTTCGAGTATGGGAACTAACCAGACCGAAGCAGATCAAAATTATAACCTTTCTGATTTTTCGAATACTGTAAACTTAACGGCAAAACAAGGTAAACTTTCAATACTAGCTTCTGGTGGTCATCTATATACAGATGGTTTGTCTGCAGCAATAGGAACAGAATCTGATGAGTTTTCAAGAATTGATGGAAATGTAAAATTAGGATACCGATTCTCTGATCGTTTTGAAATTAATGCATCTGCATTTTATAACAAATTGAATAGTGACTACGATAATGGTTTTCCTATTGAAGATGCAGATTTTCATTTTACCAGTGAACAGTCTCGTTTTGGTCTAAGTTCATCTTACGGGTATGAAAATGGAAGTATCAATGTAAATACAGCATTTAATCAAATTGATAGGGTGTTTGAATCTACTTTTCCTGCGAGTTATGACTCGCAATCATACATTGTAGATGTTTTTAATAAGTACACTTTTTCAGAGAACATTCATACCATAGTAGGTTTAAACTATATTGACAATCAGACTTTATTTAGTGAAGAATACGATTCTAATACCGTAGATCCTTATCTGAATGCTGTATATGTAGGTAATCAAGGTATTAATGTAAATGCAGGATTACGTTTAAATAATCATAGCAATTATGGTTCTAACTTTATTTACAATATTAATCCATCGTACAGATTTGATATAAATGATGGATATTTAAAATTTATGGGATCATATGCTACTTCCTATATTGCGCCAAATCTATCGCAATTGTATGGTCCTTTTGGAGCTAATCCAGATTTGAACCCTGAAGAAGATAGTACCTTAGAAGGTGGATTTGAATTTAAAGTTTCTGATGCCTTTATTATTAATGCTATTTATTTTAATAGAACAGAAGATAACAGAATAGCATATGTAACTATTGACCCAAATACATTTGAGAGTCAGTATAGAAATTCAGCCGATACTGCTCATTTTGATGGGGTAGAAGTTGGATTAGATACAGAATTAGCAGAAGGTCTTACTTTTGATACGAATTATACCTATACAAATTCTAAAGAAGGATTGGCGTTAAGGGTGCCAAAAAGTAAGATAAATGCAACTCTAGGTTATGTTATCAAGGATGATACATTTGTAGGTTTATCTTATCAATATGTATCGGATAGAACAGATACAGATTTCGCAACCTTTTCAGATGTAACTTTAGATAGCTTTAGTCTGGCTAACTTACAATTGAGACATCAGTTTTGCGCAAATTTATCAGCATTTTTAGCTGTAGATAATATTTTAAACGAAGAATATACTGAAGTAGTTTCTTTTACTACGAAAGGTAGAAATATTAGGCTTGGATTTAAATTAAGTCTTTAACATAAAAAAAGGACAGCCAACAGGCTGTCCTTTTTTATTTTCAGTAAAGTGTAACCTTTAAAACTTTAAGTCATAAACAGTATCGTCAACCATTCTATCACTCATTAGGCTATGCTCTTTAGAACTACTAACAGTATTAATAGGGTATTGTACAGTATAATCACGTTTGCCTGTTTGCCCGGTAATCAATTCAATAGCTTTAGCTAATAACGGCTCGTTTTCTTCCCCTAAAATTCCAAGGTTACTATAATCTTCCAATAACTCATGATCTGGCTGTAAACCACTGGTAAAGTCAAAGAAACCATCTGCATTTTCGTTTCTTCCGATTAAAGGCTGAATAGCCCATTGATTATCTGGATTGATATCATTTACTCGCGATGGGGTGTATAGGTATGAGTTTTCACGGTCATCTACTAAAGTAGTTGAGAATTCGTTTTTACCTCTTGTTACATTTCCAATCTGGATAACATCCATATATGGCTCTAGGCTATTAATTAACAGCTCACTTGCCGAAGCTGAACTTGAAGAGGTTAGCACGTATAATTTAGTTAAGCCCAAAGAATTTATGGTTTTACCATTTACCTTGTCTGCAAAATAGACTTCTAATTGACTGTCGTTAAACTGATCTTGTAATTTATCATTGTACCTTTTTTTCAAAAATAAATCTGAAGTATTGGTGCCGTAAATCATGCTTGCCAATAGGCGAGTAGTGTTAACAGAGCCACCAGGGTTATAACGTAGATCCATTACTAAATTAGTGATACCTGCAGATTTTAAAGCTTCAACGGCAGCGTAGAGTTCATCATCATATTCGTTGGTAAATTGATTGTACATTATGTACCCAATATTTTCTCCACCTATGGTAAAAGACTTAGAGATAAACACTGGGTTCTCTGCTAAACCTTCTTCTTTAGTCAAAACAACTTCCTCTTCGTTAGGTACAATAGTACCATTTGTAAAGTCTGCCATATTTAAAGTATAGGTGTCGTTTTCTCCAAATAGTAACTCAACGTAATTGCTTAGGTTTAATGTTTGACCATCAACACCCGTAAAAAAATCTCCACGTTGAATATCTGTAGTAGCAGCATTGGAATTAGGAACTATATAACGCACAAAACCAAAAAGCTCTTCGCTATCTTGGAAACGAACAAGACCATATTCTAAGCCATTACTTTTAGAAATACCTGCCAATGAATTGGTAAGCTCTCGATAATCTTCGTTAAAGAAACTGAAACGATCTTGTATGTACTGTAACTTATTTTCAAAAAAAGCAGCAGGGTCATCTTCAGAATCTAGAAAAGCAGTGTATGCAGCTCTACCTTCTTCGGTATTTTCAAAACGGTCATCAGCTAAATCATCTACATTAGATTGCCAGAAATACCAGAAATTCATGGCTTTCCACATAAAATCTTGTACTTCTACATTTGCAGAGCCATCTGGGTCTACTGTATTAGGTAAGGACAAGTCATCATCCTTAGAACATGAGAATGCAATTGCAGCAACAAATATTATTAATATCTTCTTCATAAATAGGGTAACTGAAATGTTTTAAATTTATTTCTTTTCAGCCAAAGGAATTTTGGTAGATGGAACACTATTATTTAGCAATAAGACTGCATTACGTGGATCATGAAGCTTAGAACTAGAGACTACATTCGCAGGTATTAGTACATCAAAATTGCTTTTTCCACTAACTCCATTAATTTCCTGTATAGCTCTTGCAAATAGAGGCTCATCGGCGTTACCTAAGACTCCTAGATTGGTAACATCTTCAGAAAGTTCAATATCGGGTACTAAACCATCAATATAATCAGAAAAACCAGCACTGTTCTCAACTCTACTTATAATAGGCTGTAATCCCCATTGTACATTTGGGTTGATGTTATCAACATTTTCTGGGCTATATACATTACCGTTCTCTGGATCATCTACAAATAATAGCGATCCTTGATTTTTACCAACAGTTGTACCGCCAATATGAACAACGTTCATATAAGGAGCCAAGCCCACCATAACTAATTCACTTGCAGAAGCGGATCCTTCTGTAGCAATTATGTACACCCTATTTAAATTTAATGTGTTTAAAGGAGCATTGGAATTATCATCGTTGGTTCCTGTAGTACTTACAAAAAAGTTGTCAGTAAAACTGCTTTCAAGCTGAGCTTGTATTTTTGCATTGTATATAGTTTTAAAAAGTAAATCAGACGTATTGGTACCTTTTATCAAACTTGCTAAAACAGCAGCTGTAGAGCCTCTACCGCCTAGATTATATCTTAAATCTAAAACCAAATCATTTACACCTTGAGATACAAAATCGGCAAAAACGGCATTCAATTCATCTTCAGTACCAGAGACAAATTGGTTATACATTAAATATCCAATTTTTTTATCCCCTGAAGTAATTACGGTATTAACATGAATAGGGTCTTCTTCAAGACCTTCAGATTTTGTCAAAGTAACTTTTTTAGCACTAGCACTTATACCGCCATCAACAATTTCAGCCATATTTAAAGTGTAAGTATCATTATCGCTAAAAAGTAAATCTAAATTATTGTCTTCTGGATTTTCTCTATTAGAATATAATGTTTGACCATCTACAGCAACAAATAAATCTCCTCTTTTTATATCTTTAGTAGAAGCATCAGAATTTTTAACGATATATTCTACAAAGCCAAATACCTCATCAGAATCAGATATACGACCTAAACCAAATTGTAATCCATTACTTTTAGATACCCCTGCAGAATTATTTACTAATTCAGTATAATCATCGCTATAGAAAGTAAATCGATCTTCTGAAAATAATAGTTTATTCTCTAGTAAAGCAACAGGGTCATCATTCTCGGTAAGGTAATCTTCGTATGCAGTTTGCGTATCAAAACGATCATCTGCCAAATCTGGCACATCACTTTGCCAGAAATACCATAAATTTAGTGTTTGCCAAAAAAAGTTTTGGACTTCAATATCTACCGTAACAGGGGTTTCTTCTTCTGGGTTTTCAATTTCTTCTTCAATGACTGGGTCATCATCATTTTTTTTACAAGAGGTAACAATAAGTCCCAAACATAGGACGGATAAGAAAAATTTTTTCATAGCTATTTTTTAATTCTTATTAGGGAATATTCCAGCAATTAGAATCTTCCTTATAATTGTGATACTACAATGTCTAAGTAAGTACGTAAATAATTAGTGTTAGGATGTTAAATTTACTTACAAGTGTTTTAATTAAAAATTAATTGTAACAAAAATCGATGTACATCGTCTTCTTTTTGTAAACCGTTAAGAAAGTTTACAAACAGCCAAACCAAAATGAAACAAACGGAGTTTTTAAATATTGTGTTACCATTTAAGGATAAATTGTTCCGCATGGCCAAAAGGTTATTAGTGTCAACGGAAGAAGCTGAAGATGCAACGCAAGAGATTCTAATAAAATTATGGTCCAAGAAAAACAAAATGGATTCATATAATAACGTAGAAGCGTTTGCAATGACAATGACCAAGAATTTTTGTTTAGATAGATTAAAATCGAAACAAGCTGGTAATTTAAAATTGGTACATAGTAATTATACAGATTCTAGTACATCATTACAAAGTGAATTAGAAGCAAAAGATAGCATTAACTGGGTAGAACGTATAATGGCGGAGTTACCAGAGCAACAAAAAATGGTATTGCAGTTACGAGATGTTGAGCAATATGAATATGAAGAAATAGAAAAATTATTGGACATGAAACCTACAGCCATACGGGTAGCTTTGTCCAGAGCAAGAAAAACCGTAAGGAAAAAATTAATGGAAAAGCATAATTATGGAATTGCATAAAATAGAAAAATTAATAGAAGAGTATTTTGAAGCTACCACTACGGTAGCCGATGAAGAAATGCTTAGGGCATACTTTTCGCAAGATGATATTGCACCACATTTAGAGCAATATTCGCCTTTGTTCAATTACTTATCAAAAGCAAAAGAAGAGCGTTTTACAAAGCAGGTGCCATTAAAACCTAGAAGAGACTATTTGAAATGGGTATCCGTTGCTGCGATTGCAATCTTTATGGTAGGGGTCTATTTTTATCAGCCCACACCACCTCCAGTTACTTTAGCAGATGAGTATACACCAGAGGAAATTGAATCTGCAAAAGAGGCGTTAGCCTTATTGGCAATGAATTTTAATAAGGGTACAGAGCAATTGTATCATTTAGAAGAATTTGAAAAAACAACAAATAAATTTTTAACGAAAAATAATTAAAATGAAAAAGATACTAGTATTAACACTTTTAGTGTTAGCCCCTGTAATTATTAATGCTCAAGATATTTTTGAAAAATATGAGGATAATGACAAGGTAACATTTGTGGCTATGCAGCCAAAAATGTTTCAGATGTTGGGTAAAATGAGTGTAAGTTCAGATGATCCAGAAGCCAAGGAATTTTTTGAATTGGTTAATTCTATTACCAGTTTTAAGGTAATAACAACTGATGATGCAGCTATATCTAAAGATGTAGATAGTTGGGTGACAAAAAGGTTGAGTAGCTCTTCTTTTGAAGAACTAATGAGAGTTCGTGATGGTAGCTCTAATGTAAAGTTTTACGTTAAAGAAGGTAAGGATAGTGACCATGTAAAAGAACTATTAATGTTCGTAACCGGTTTAAAAGATAAAGACATAGATATTGATGGTAGAAAATTAGAAACAGTTTTATTATCCTTAACAGGTGATATTAATTTGAGATCAGTATCAAAGTTGACAGACAAAATGGATTTACCAGGTGGTGACCAATTAGGGAAAGCATCTAAAAAAGGGAATTAATCAAAATAAGTAGGCATTGACCATTAATTTCAATGCAAATAATAATCATCAATTCATCAATCGCAAAGGTCGTAAACGATTAAAGCACTAAAAACAACAATCATGAGAAAAGTAGCAGTAGTAATTTTAATGACAATTTTACCCGTATTTGGATTTTCCCAATCTGTATTTGACAAATACGAGAATATGGATAATGTAGGGTCTGTAATCGTTAATAAAGGAATGATAGACCTAGTCTCCAAATTTGGAGAAATGAGTGATGATGCAGATGCGCAAGAGTTTATGGAGGTGGCTAGCGGATTAAAAAACATAAAAGTGTTTATGACCGAAGATGCCTCGGTTTCTGCAGACATGATGTCAACGGTAAAGAAATACCTGAAATCTTCTAAATTAGAAGAGCTTATGCGTGTAAAGGACAAAGATGTTAACGTAAAGTTTTATGTAAAAGATGGCTCAAAGAAAGACCATGTATCAGAATTATTAATGTTTGTTAGTGGTTTGAATAACGTGGAGATAGGAGACCATGGTAGAAAGTTGAAACCGTATTGGTCAGTTTAACCGGTGATATCGATTTAAATAAAATTGGTACGTTAACAAGTAAAATGGATTTGCCAAGTGATTTAAATAAAGCTTCGGGTAAATAATAAGTATAATACAAAAGGTCTTCCTTGATATAGGAAGACCTTTTCTAGTTTAAAAAGCACATTATGAAAAAGGTATATTTTATTATTACGTTGGTATTAGTTTTTGCGGTTTCGTCCTGTTCATCAGAACAGAGCATACAGCAGTATTATATTGCTAGTGCCGAGAACCCAAATTTTATGTCTTTTGATCTACCTTCTAGTCTTTTGAATTTGGAGAAAGCTAATTTGAGTGAATCAGAAATGGAGGTGGCATCATCTCTTAAAAAGTTGAATATTTTGGCATTTCAGAAAAAGCCTGAAAATGAAGCTGATTATCAAGCTCAAAAAGCAACAATCAAATCAATTTTAAAAAGTTCTGATTACAGCGAGCTTATGAAAATGAATACATCCATGGGTAAAGCTACCATACAATTAAAAGGTGATGACGACACTATTGATGAAGTAATCATATTTGGAGATAATGATGAAAAAGGATTAATTCTCGTTCGTGTATTGGGAGATAATATGAACCCTGCAAGTTTTGTACAATTAATACAGGCAATGGAAAAGTCTGATTTTGATGGAAAAGGATTGGAACAACTTGGCAATTTAATTAAAGGTTAAGTTTAAACGCTAAATATTTTAAATACAGCCCGTTACATAATTGTAACGGGTTTTTTATTTTTTCTAGTTGATGTTAATATCTATTTTTATTGTGACCTTTCAATAAAATTGGTGTCCTATAAGTGAGGACAATTATTAAACAACCTAAACAAACTATTTAAGATGGAAAACGCAGAAGTATGGATTGACAAAGGAATTGATTTTATAATGGTATTTGGACCTAAAATAATTGGGGCTATACTTATTTACATCATTGGTTCTTGGATTATTAAAAAGTTGATTGGTGTTGCAAATAAGGGAATGACCAAACAGCAGTATGATGAATCATTGAAAAAGTTTTTGTTGAACTTAGCAAAATGGGCGCTAACTATATTTTTAATTATTACGGTTATTTCAACTTTAGGAGTTGAAACTACAAGTTTTGCAGCAGTAATTGCAGCGGCAGGTTTAGCAATAGGATTAGCATTGCAGGGATCACTTTCTAACTTTGCGGGTGGTGTGTTGTTAATTATTTTTAAGCCTTATAAAATTGGTGATTTAATAGAAGCACAAGGTGTACTGGGTAATGTAAAAGAAATAGAGATTTTTACAACTAAATTAATTACACCAGAGAATAAATTAGCAATTGTACCTAATGGTGCTATGGCCAACGGTAATATTGTAAATTATACTGCAGAAGGTAAAATTAGAGTAGATACTACAGTAGGTGTAGCTTATGATTCTGATCTTCAGAAAACTAAAGAGGTACTTTTGGCAATGCTGGTTTCTAATCCTAAAGTATTAAAAGACCCAGCACCATCAGTAAATGTATCTGAATTAGCAGATAGTTCGGTTAACCTTGCGGTACGTCCTTTCTGTAAGCCAGAAGATTTTTGGGATGTATATTTTGCAACAATTGAAGGAACTAAGAAGGCATTAGATACTGCAGGTATTGAAATTCCTTATCCACATGAAGTTCAAATAAATAAATAATATTAGTCTAGTTAGTTAGTTATTAAAAAGCCCGTTGAACTTGCTCAACGGGTTTTTTTAATTTTAAATATTACTCTCTAGCAATTTGAAGATTATTTTTTCCAAAGTCCAATGTTCTAATTGGAAACGGAATATTAATATCACGCTCATCAAATCGTTTCTTGATTATTTTAATAGCCTTATGTCTTGCGGCATGTTCTTGTTTCACATTAACGCAATCTGCCCAGAAACGCACCATAAAGTTAATAGAGCTATCTCCAAACTCTGTAAAGAAGAATTCTACATTCTCATCATCTTGCTGTTCAAAATTATCTGCTATGATTTTGACTGTTAAATCTTCTACCATTTGTAAATCGCTTTCATAGCCAACACCACAATTAACAAAAATTCTATTTCTCTTATTCATAGAGTAATTGGTGAATGAACCATCAATGAATTTAGANTTTGGTATAACTACTACGTTATTATCAGGTTTTTTAAGNATTATGTTTCGTAAACTAATTTCAGTAACAAAACCCGAAACCCCATCAGCAGAAATAAAATCATTGATTTTAAGCTGGGGCATAAATGAAAGAATTAGTCCGCCAAAGGTATTACTTAGAGTTCCCTGTAAAGCTAAACCAACTGCTAAACCAACAACACCTGCACCGGCTAAAATACTTGTTAATACTTTATCGAGGTCTAAAACACCTAAAGCTATAAAGAAGCCAATTAAAATTATAATTACGAAGACTACTTTGGCAATTATTTCTTGAATAGATACTTGAGATATTTTTCTTAGAACGGTTCGTTTAAGAACTTTACGTATTCCTCTTGCTAGAAAGTAAAATAAAAACATGACTAGAACAGCCATGGCTATATTGGGTAATTTTAGAATGATAGATTCTAACCAACCATCTAATTTATCCCATAAATTACTTACCGATTCTTCAACTGAGAAATTTGTTTGCATATACTTTTATTTTTCCTTTCAACGGGAATATATAAAGTATGAACAACAAATTAAAATGCATATCGCCCTAAACGGGCGATATGAAGTATATGAACAAAAGAAAAGTTTTAATGCATTAAAACTGGCTTAAATACCTGTGTAATTGCTTGGGGATATTTGCTTCAATTCCTTTTTTATTTCATCAGAAACTTCTAAAGTATCTATAAAATTGGCAATAGAATCCTTATTAATTTTCTCATTTGTACGTGTAAGTCCCTTTAAAGCTTCATACGGGTTAGGGTAGCTTTCTCGCCTTAATATTGTTTGAATAGCTTCAGCAACAACAGCCCAGTTATTTTCTAAATCTTGCTCAAATTTCTCTTTATTTAAAAGTAATTTATTTAAGCCTTTTAATGTAGATTGAAAAGCAATGAGCGTATGGGCAAACGGTACACCAACGTTTCTTAGAACAGTGCTATCTGTCAAGTCTCTTTGCAATCTAGAAACAGGAAGTTTTGCAGATAAATGCTCAAAAATAGCATTGGCGATACCAAGATTCCCTTCAGAATTTTCAAAATCTATAGGGTTAACTTTATGTGGCATTGCTGATGAACCAACTTCACCTGCTTTAATTTTTTGTTTAAAATAGTCCATTGATACGTAAGTCCAAAAATCGCGATCAAGATCTAAAACAATTGTATTGATACGTTTAAGACCATCGAATAAAGCCGCTAGGTGGTCATAGTGCTCTATTTGTGTTGTTGGAAATGAATGTTGTAGGCCTAATTTTTCTTGAACAAATTTTTGACCGAAGGCTCTCCAGTCAATATTAGGATAGGCAACTAAATGTGCATTGAAATTACCAGTTGCTCCACCAAATTTGGCTGCACTTGGTATATCGTTCAATAAATTAAATTGTTCTTTTAGACGAACTACATACACCATGATTTCCTTTCCTAATCGGGTAGGAGAGGCTGGTTGGCCGTGTGTTCTTGCCAACATAGGTATATCTGACCATTCTAATGTAAGCACATCAAGTTTCTCTAATAATTCAAAATATTGAGGTACATACACATCGTTCATTGCTTCCTTAATAGAAAGAGGAATGGCTGTATTGTTTATATCTTGTGACGTTAAGCCAAAGTGTATGAATTCTTTAAATTTTGATAAACCTAAAGAATCAAATGCTTTTTTAATAAAGTATTCTACTGCTTTAACATCATGATTTGTTGTTCTCTCTATTTCTTTTATCTCCTGAGCATCAGAGGTAGAAAAATCAGTATAAATTTTTCGTAATGCGTCAAATTTAGAAACATCAAAAGAAGATAATTGGGGTAATGGAATTTCGCAAAGCGCAATGAAGTATTCTATTTCTACTCTTACCCTATATTTTATCAAAGCTTCTTCAGAAAAATAAGCTGATAAAGAATTGGTTTTTGAACTATATCGTCCATCAATAGGAGAAATAGCATTTAGTGCGTTAAGAGACATAATATATGGTTAAATTAGTAAGGGGCAAATATACCTATTCATACTAAAGTTTTAAACACTAAACTCTTTAAGTTATAGCCAAAAAGCATCATTTAATCAACAATGTTATATGTCATGGTCATTATTTTTCTAAAACCTTTAAAGTCATTCTAGCGCGAGCCTTATACGCTGCACTTCCATTTTCATAATTCTGTTTTAATGTTTGAAGTAGCTCAGGGTGTATCCATTCTATTTTTTTGCCTAAAAATAAAAGTGTAGTCATTGAATATGCTTTTGGGGCAACTTTATGGTTACCTATTAGCCAGTCAAAGGCAGATTCTGAAATAGTATCTAGGTGATGATTTTTAAGTATATTATTTGATGTAGAAGTTTTTTTTGAAAAATAATCTTGAACTAAAAGAAGGCAGATTTTTGAAGCGGGCCTAATTGATGACTCTAATTTTAAAAATCGTAAAGAATTTATAAATTGGTCTATGACGGGGTTAATAGAATTAAGATTCGTTTTAACCACAGATTCTAAAACCCAGCTTGCTTTACATGATATGGGGTCTAAATTTTCTTGTGATATTTCTACTAAGTACACCATAAGGTCTGGCTGAGCTTCAACGGTATTAGCCATTTTACTGCGATTTTCACGAGTTGCATTAACATAATTCAATGCTTCGTAAAGCTCATCCTTATTCATAAAATTGTATCTTTAATCCATATGTTTCCCCAAATATGAAATTACTAAAAAAAATTAGCCTAGGTGTGTTTGTTGTATTTATAGCCATGCAATTTTTCAGTCCTACAAAAAACATTTCACCTGGTAACCATACCGCAGTTTTTATAAAAGAGACAAACCCTACTCCAGAACTTCAAAGAACATTCAAAACTTCATGTTATGATTGTCATAGCAATAACACAGAATATCCCTGGTATAATAATGTAGCGCCTATTTCTTATTGGTTGGCTGACCATGTGAATGAAGGTAAAGAACATTTGAATTTTTCTGAATGGGAAAATTATTCCCTTACTAAAAAGGACCATTTATTAGAAGAAATAGAAGAAGAGGTCTCTAATGGTAAAATGCCATTATCTCAGTATACTTTAATACATGCAGATACTAAACTTTCTGTAAGTGAAGTAACTGATTTGGTAGAATGGGTAAGGCAAACCAGAATCATTTATCAATTAGGGAAGCAACCAAAATAGGTACGCCATCAACTGCATTTTCGGCTATTACTGTTATATTATTTTTTTCTGAATTCTTAATAGCTGGTTTGGGGTCAATGAAATAAATAGGTGTCTTGGCATCTACAAAATCTATTAGGCTTGCCGCTGGATATACCTGCATAGAGGTTCCAATAATAATTAAAATATCAGCTTTTTCTGTTATCGAAATTGCATCTTCTAAGAGGGGTACAGCTTCACCGAACCAAACAATATGAGGTCTAATTTGAAATCCGTTTACGCAGGTGTCACCAAGTAATATATCTTTCTGCCATTCAAAAATATTTTCGGTATTATCAATACTTTTTGCTTTTAATAACTCTCCGTGTAAATGAATTACATTAGAGCTACCGGCACGTTCGTGTAAATCATCTACATTTTGAGTGATAATATAGACATTGTATTCCTTTTCTAAAGCAACTAAAGCTTTATGTGCATCATTAGGGTGAACCGTTAATAATTGTCTCCTGCGTTGATTATAGAATTCAAGTACTAATTCTGGATTGTTCTGAAACCCTTCCGGTGTAGCTACTTCCATAACATCATGTCCTTCCCAAAGACCATCAGCATCTCTAAAAGTTTTTAATCCGCTTTCTGCCGAAATACCGGCTCCCGTTAATACAACAATATTTTTCATGGAGGTAATAAATTAAGCTTAAAAATATACTTTTCTTATCTTGGATGCATGATTGATATGAAGCTTTTAGCATATTTAGAAGAAATTATTTCAGAAAAAAGAAAAGAGAGATTTACTGAGATTTTAAATGAACGCACAGATTATATAACCGTCGCCGTAGAAGATGTGTTTCAAATGCATAATACAAGCGCTGTAGTAAGAAGTTGTGAGTCTTTTGGGGTGCAGACCGCTCACTTAATTGAAGGGAAATATGGTCAACGCTTAGATGAGGAAATTGCTATGGGTGCGCAGAAATGGGTAGATATTAAACGATACAAAGATTCAAAAGCGGTAATTGATTCATTAAGGGGGCAAGGTTACAAAATTGTAGCTACTAGTCCGCATGCAGATAGTTCATTGTTGCAAAATTTCGAGATAAATAGTAAAACGGCGCTATTTTTTGGAACCGAGAACAAAGGCTTAAGTGATTATGTTCTTAAAAATGCAGATTCTCATTTAAAGATACCCATGGTGGGTTTTACTGAAAGTTTGAATATATCTGTTTCTGCGGCAATCATATTACAACACTTAACGACAAAATTAAAAGCTTCGGATATTGATTGGAGGTTGACAGAAGAAGAAAAATTGGAAAGGCGCTTAGACTGGACTAAAAAATCGATTAAAAGTATTGATGATATTTTAGAAAGATATTATACGTATAATTAAAAAATACTTAACTTAATGGTGATTAACTAATTGACCAACAAATGAATACCTTATTAATAATTCTCGCAATACTCTTAGCCCTAATTGTAGTACTAACATTAATAGCCCCTAAAACCTATCATGTTTATAGGAGCATAACAGTAGACCAGCCACCAGAATTGGTCTGGGAACATTTAAAATTTTTAAAGAAACAGCAAGAATGGTCTCCGTGGGCTCAAAAAGATCCTAACATGGAATTAAAGTTTACGGGCGAAGATGGCAGTGTAGGTGCAATCAGCCAATGGAACGGTAATAAAGATGTAGGTGCAGGCGAGCAAGAAATAACACGAATTGTGGAGGGTGAACGTATAGAGCAAGACTTACGGTTTTTTAAACCTTATAAATCACAATCTGATTGTTATATAAATCTTGATGCTATAGATGGAAATAAAAGTAAGGTTACTTGGGGTTTCTCTGGTAAAAATAAATTTCCTATGAGTATTATGATGCTATTTATGAGTATGGATAAAATGGTAGGAAAGGATTTTGAACAAGGATTACAGAATTTAAAAGATAATTTAAATAATGGCATATGATAGCATGGTTTGAAATTCCGGTGAAAAATATGGAACGAGCTAAAAAGTTCTATGAATCAATATTTGAAGTGACGATTGCGGTCAATAATTTTGGGGAATTTGTGATGGGTCTATTTCCTGATAAACATGTTTTGGGTCAAGCAAATGGTGCCTTAGTTCAACATGAACACTATGTGCCAAGTTTAAGCGAAGGTGCGCTAAACTATTTTGCTTGTGAAGATGCCGCCATAGTTTTAGGTAAAGTAGAAAAAGCTGGCGGACAAGTATTACAACCAAAAACCGAAATAGGGGATGGACATGGGTTTATGGGGCTTTTAAAGGATACTGAGGGCAATAGAATTGCTGTACACTCAAATACTTAAATTATTGCTTAATTAACCAGTTCTAATAAAGCAATATCATATTCATTATCTAAAACAATTTCACCATTTTCAACGGTTAATTCTACTTCAGAATAACGATCGTAAATTTTTGTGCCATTGCCAAATACGCCCTTTACAGAAATTGATTTTTTGCCCTTTGGCAAATCTAAACCAATTACCACTTTGTCTACAAAATCAGCATTGCTAAAATACCTGCTAAAGACATATGGAGCTTTTGTAATTTTTTTATGAATACCGGCTCCTATAGATGGGTGGTCATTTCTAAATGTCCCTAGTTTTTGCCAGTAGGCTAAAGTTTCTTTTGTTTTTGGAATACTGTCCAATTCATTCCAGTTCATAAAAGAACGCAGTGTGGCATCGCCTTCGGTGCCTTCAATGGTTAAATCTCTTGCCGTTTCATCACCATAATATATTTGTGATGCACCTGGGGTTAGTAATAGAACGTTAGCCGCTCTTTTTGGGTTGGTTCTATCTTGGTCAAAAGGTTGCCCGTCATCATGCGATGTAAGGTAGTTTAAAACACTTTTGTCTTTAAAAGTAGTATGCAATAACTTACTGTATTTTGTAAAAATGGTTTCGTATTCTTTGTTTGCATCCGTTTTTAGTTCAAAGTTTATTAGACTTTTAAAGCCGTTATCAAAATAATTTACTTTTTTATCACCCAAATCAAATTCCTGTCCGCCAGAAATTCCGTAATTATATACTTCTCCAACCATGTAAAACGGATTGTCATCAAGTACTTTATCTTTATTCTTCTTCTTCCAAAGTTCAAATGCTATTGAAGCTTCTTTGTATAATTCTGCCCATGAATTTTCGTTGGCATGTTTTACGGTATCTACTCTAAAACCATCAACACCATATTTGTTAACATAATCGGTAAGCCATTTAATAATATAAAAACGAGGAGCTCTTGGATAGCCTGTTCTGTCAAAAAACAGCTCTAATTCATCTAATTCTTCACTTAGTCTACCTTCTGCTTTCCATTTAGCAAGTAATGCATCTGGTAAATTTACGGCAGCATCAGATTCGGTTAATATGTCTGGTAGATTGGCAACTAAAGTACAGGCTGTTGTATTCCCATATGTTGTGAATTCACAAGTAGGGGAGGTTCTTACCCATTCTTCTGGCCAAACTGGATCTTCTTTGGTAACTGGACCGGTGTGGTTTAATACTACATCTAATAAAATACGAATACCATACTCATGCGCAGTTTTTATTAAAGTGTCTAAATCTTTATTCGTTCCAAAATTTGGATCAAGAGCTGTCCAGTCTTTTGTCCAATACCCATGATACCCGTAGGTGTTACCTGTGCCTTCATCAGTAGCTCCATGAATTTGTTCTACAACTGGTGTAAACCAAATTGCGTTGACACCTAGGTCAGAGAAATAACCGTCTTTAATCTTTTCTGTTATACCTTGAATATCGCCGCCTAAAAATCCTCTGAGCTCACCTGTTTCTTTATTACGCTCAAAATTTAAGTCGTTATCTGGATTTGCATTATTAAATCTGTCCGTAAGTAGAAAATATACGGTAGCAGCTTCCCATTGAAAATTCGGATTCTTTTTAGGAGTTTCAATTGTGTCCTTTACAACGGCTATATTTTCTGCCTTGTCTTTGCTTTTTGGTTGGCAAGAAGTTATTGCTATAGATAATAGCCCAAGTAAGAGTACATTTTTCATTTCCCTGTTATTTGCATTAAAACTATAACAAGGATTCCGTTTTAAAAAATATTATTTCTTTCTGTTAAGAACTTTATACTCTTCATAGCAACTGCTAATAGCGTCAAGTATCTGAAGGTCATTGGCTGTAGAAATAAAAGATTTTGAATAATTGCAATTATTCAAAATATCTTGAATATCAACTTTTTCTAGTTGAAGAAATTCTGTAAGCGTTTCTCTATCAAATTTAGAGGCCAGTAAATTACGAATATCATCGTCCTCTCGCATTTGTCTAAGCTTCCGCATTTGTGCAGGTTTCTTGCCAAAAAGGTTCCGTAATAAATCTGCAGGGTTAAGAATAGCGCCTAAAACTTTAGTAACAGCGCTTGGATTCTTGTTTCCACCTTCATAGCTTACTCCTAAGCCAGATATACTGTACTGGTAAGCATTGTTGATTGGAAGATTTTTTACGTCAATTTCAAGGTAACCGGTAAGTTGATATGGTCTTACAATAACCTCTTCTAGTGCATAAGCAAGCTCTGTTAACGCAATTTCCGTATCCTTAAACTTAAACATATCGTTCGTAACTCTAATTTTTTGGGATTTAAAACCTAGAAACGAAAAATATAAGGTGTCGTTTACCGCAGCAGCAATTGAAAATTCACCCTTTTCATTGGTAATTGTACCAAAAACCTGGTTTAGGTTAACAACATGTACACTTTCTAGAGGTTCATCTGTTTGGGCATTTATCACCACAGCGTTAAGGCGTTGACCTTCTTCTGACTCTTGTGATAAGCCTATAAATGAAACGAAAAGAATTGTAAGCGATAAAAGATATTTCATTGTACTGACGCGTAATTAGGATACAAACAAAACAAAAAAAATACGCCGAAGCGTATTTTTAATATACAATTAACTAAAAGAAATCTCCTTTTCTTTTGGTTGTACGTCGTTTTCCTGAGTTAGGTGAACTAGATTCGCTTTTGTCTCGTCTTCTTCCTTTAGACTCAGAGCTACCCTCTTTTCTTCCTCTTGAACCACGATCATCATCTCTTCTTCCGCCACCGCTGCTTCTTTTTCCTTTATAGCCGCCACCGAAACCGCTTCCGCCGCTTCTTCGTCTGTTGCCGCCTCCGCCACCACCAGGGTTTTTAGAAACTTCAACGTTAACAAAACGACCATCTACCTTAAATTCCGTGAATTTGTCAAGAATTTGNTGTGTAACTTCTGCTTCAGTATTAAAGAAAGAAAAACTCTCTTTTACATCTACTTTAAATACATCTTCTTGTCCTAAACCAACCGTATCTCTAATGAAGTCTTTTAATGACATCCAGTCATAACCGTCTCTTTCACCAACGTTTACAAAATAACGAACTGCACCACTAGTTGGTATTTCTGCTCTATCTCTTCCTTCACCACGGTCTCTACCGCTATCGGAAGAGTTTAAGTCTTTGGATTTATTGTAGTAATTGAAGAATCTGGTAAATTCAACAGAAACTATTTTCTTGATCAATTCTTCACGGTCAATACCTTCAAGAACATCATTAATGGCAGGTAGGTATGCATCTACATCTTCATTAATCTCAGTATCCTTAATCTTATTTGCTAAGTGATATAATTGAATTTCACAGATTTCCATTCCCGTAGGAATTTTTTTCAATATAAATTTTTGATTGATTTTATTCTCGATCGCCTTAATCTTGCGTTGTTCACTACGAGTAACAATAACCATAGAAATACCAGATTTACCGGCTCTACCAGTTCTACCACTACGGTGAGTATATGTTTCAATTTCATCTGGTAATTGGTAGTTGATAACATGTGTAATATCATCAACATCAATACCACGTGCAGCAACATCTGTTGCTACAAGCATTTGAATCTGCTTTTTGCGGAAAGAGTTCATTACCAAATCTCTTTGATTTTGGCTTAAATCTCCATGTAAAGCACCGGCATTGTATCCGTCTTCAATTAATTTTTCGGCAACTTTTTGAGTATCACGTTTTGTTCTACAGAAAATTACAGAAAATATATCTGGATTTGTATCTGCCAATCTTTTTAATGCAGGGTAACGATCTCTACCACCAACAACATAATATTCATGTTGTACGGTAGAAGCACCAGAATTCTTAGCACCCACAGTAATTTCTTGTGGAGAGTGCATAAATTTCTTTGCAATTATAGAAACCTCTTTAGGCATCGTTGCAGAGAATAACCATGTAGATTTATCATTAGGCGTACCAGAAAGAATATCTTTAATGTCTTCCATGAAGCCCATGTTCAACATTTCATCAGCCTCATCTAATACGCAATAGTCAATCTTGGAAATATCCACAAGACGTCTACTGATCATATCTTTCATTCTACCAGGCGTAGCTACAATAATTTGAGCTCCTCGTTTTATTTGTCTTGCTTGTTCTGTAATACTTGCACCACCATAAATGGCAACTACATTAATATTACGTTCGTATTTAGAATACGCTTGCATTTCTTTCGTTATCTGTAAGCATAGCTCACGAGTAGGGGAAAGAATTAAACCTTGTGTAGTTCTGCTATCGCTATCAATTTTTTGAATTAATGGAAAACCGAATGCGGCAGTTTTACCTGTACCTGTTTGCGCTAAGGCAACTAAGTCGGTTTCACTTTCCAATAAAATAGGGATTGCTTTTTCTTGAACTTCTGAAGGGGTCTCAAAACCCATATCAGTAATAGCATCTAATAGAGACTTTTGCAGTCCTAGTGCTTCAAACTTTGTCATAATATGTTATACTAAATCGCAAATATGAATGTTGCATAGAGCGATTATCGTATATAACCTATTTAGACTCAGGGCAACACATGCTATACTAGCGGCGTTAATTAAGCGGCAAAGGTACTGCGAATATTTGAATCAGTATAATTTATTGGGAAAGTAATACTATGGTGCCAGTAAATACCCATATATAGAAAGGGATGCGCCGGTAATGCCAAAGATAATCATTAGCCCAATTAATCCTTTTTGAAGCCTAGGGTTGTCATAAATGATTATACAAACAGCACCAAGCACGATACAAATTTGAAAAAATAGCAATGCATAATCAAATCTTTTGGTGGCGTAGTCATAAGATTTTGTCAATCTTTCCCATTCTTTAACGCCGGTAATGATACCCATTTCACCTTCAATATCTTGTACCCAGTTTTCTTTGCCTACATGTTTAGAGCCTAATAAGATTTCTGTTTTTTCTGATTCGTATTTGATTATTTTTTCTCCTACTTCAGCTATTTTTTGTTCAATTACAGGTTTTTTTTCTTCGGTAACTATACCACTTTCAATCAAAGCTTTTAGGTAATCTAGTTCGCTTTCTTTTAAACTTTCTTTTATGCTTTTAGATTGATACCAGTTAGAGTAGCTTACCACATTATTATGGGCAATCATCATTTCTTCTTCCAATTCGCCATTTACCATTTGCGATATTGCCATAAGAGCGGCAAATAATGCGATAAGTACACCGCCAATGGCTTCTGCACGTTCAGATGCAACCGATACAACAACCGTTTCCCCTTTATTTTTCTCCTGTAACATGAATACTATTTAGGTATGTAATCAATTTTTTGAATGCCAGTGCGCGGTGGCTAATTTTGTTTTTAATGGTTAAAGGTAGCTCTGCAAAAGTTTCTTTATATCCATTTGGTTGAAATATTGGATCGTATCCAAAACCATTTTCTCCTCGTTTGCTTGCTGTAATTACGCCTTCTATTTTGCCTTCAAATATATATGTTTTACCATTTAGGTTTAAAGCGATTACAGTTTGAAAGTAAGCTGATCTGTCTTTTTTGCTGCTTAAGTTAGTTAATAATTTATCCATATTGGCATTTGAATCTGCTTGTGGACCGGCATATCGCGCAGAATACACTCCTGGTTCGCCTTTAAGTGAATTAACTAGTAAACCTGTATCATCTGCAAAACATGATAGTTGGTAGTTATTTGTTATAAAATCTGCCTTTAGTTTTGCATTTCCCTCAAGTGTATCCGCTGTTTCTGGTATATCTGTTGTACAACCTATAGTTTCTAAATTTATTAGTTCTATTTGGTTAGGAACCAATTGTTGAACTTCTTTTAGTTTATTTGGGTTGTGAGTGGCAAATACAAGCTTCATGCTAACAATTTGGAATTTGGTTTGTTAATTTACATTATCAAAAGTAGTAATTTTATAAAATGGAATTAAAAGTACCACCAGCTTTAGTGTTTGTATGTTTTGGATTGATAATGTATTTATTAGCAGAATTTCTACCAATTGGTTATTTTGACTTTTACGGTAGAATGTTGCTTGTTAAAATTTTAGTAGGTTTGGGTGTGTTAATTTCAATTATGGCGCTGTTGCAGTTTGGTAGGGCAAAAACTACTATAGATCCAACAAAACCGGATAAAGCTTCAAGTTTAGTAGTAGGGGGCATTTTTAAGTTTTCTCGTAATCCAATGTACTTATCTCTATTATTGATTTTGTTAGCCTTGGGCGTTTTTTTAGGAAATGCATTTAATATTTTAATAGCTGCTACGTTTGTGGGGTATATGAATCGTTTTCAAATTATTCCTGAAGAACGAATTCTCTTAGAGAAATTTGGGCGTTCCTTTAAAGATTATTGTATCTTAACAAGGCGCTGGTTCTAGAAAGTTTCACTTTCAATTATATTAGTCTTTGTGCTAATATTTAAATATATTATTGAATTAGCTTATAATTTAATATATTAGCGTAATAACTAATAGTAATGATAGCGATAATCACTGGAGACATCATAAATTCTGAAGATCATCCAAGTTCTCAATGGATTGACTTATTAAAGAATTACTTCAACCAATTTGGGGCATCCCCAATGAATTGGGAAATTTATCGTGGAGATGAATTCCAATTAAAGGTAACGGAGAAAAATGCTTTATTTACGGCTATACGTATTAAGGCTATGTTGAAATCCATAAAGGGCTTAGATGTTAGAATGGGTGTTGGTATTGGTCTGGAAACATATATAGGTACAGGTGTAACAGAATCTAATGGACCAGCTTACCAAAGGTCAGGACGAAATTTTGAAACCTTAAAAGAAAGTAAAGTAAATCTTAGTATTGCAACTGGTGATACTAATAAAGACCGCACATTAAATTTAATGTTACGTTTAGCATTGGACTTTATGGATGATTGGAGTGTAGTTTCTGCAGAGATTGTAACATTGGCACTTGACTATCCACAATTTTCACAGAAAGAAATAGCACAACGATTGGGAATAAAGCAATCTGCTGTAAGTCAGCGTTTGAAAAGAGCACGATTAGATCTAGTATTAGATGTGTTATCATATTATAAAGAAATAACTACAGTAAAATAAATATGCTGATTTTTATAAAACTAGTACTTGGTCATCTAATTGGGGACTTTGTTTTACAACCAAAAAAATGGGTACTTCATAAACAAGCAAATAAAATAACATCCAAATATTTATATCTACATGTGCTACTGCATTTTGCTTTGTACATGCTTTTACTGTGGAATTTGTCTTTATGGACAATTGCCTTTGTAGTTGCAATTACCCATTTAACTATAGATATTTTAAAGTTGTATGCCAATGAAATGTTTAAGAATAAGAGCATTCCGTTTTTTATAGATCAAATACTTCATATACTGGTTATTTATTGCTGCGCATTTTATACTGATCTATATACCCATACCTTATCTCTCTTTGAAAATCTAGATTGGTATTTGGTAACGGCAATTGTTTTTGTAACCTACCCAGCGTCAATTATTATGGGTCAGGTTTTAGAAGGTATGTCAAATCAGATAGAGACAGATCACAAATCGCTGCCTAATGCTGGTAAGTACATAGGTATCATTGAACGTCTATTTGTATTGATATTTATAGTTATAGGTAGGTGGGAAGTTATCGGGTTATTAATAGCCGCTAAATCTGTTTTTAGATTCAATGATCTTAAAGAGCGAAATAATAGAAAGTTAACAGAGTATATTTTAATAGGTACTTTGGTTAGTTTCGGCATGGCTATTCTGGCTGGACTCCTTTATATTTCATAAATAATTTACTATGGTAAAAAAGTATTTTTTGCTCTGGTTGGTGTGTTGGTATTCGCCCCAAAGGTAACTTGCCAAGTAGGTGAATTTGAATCTTTTGATGGGGTACACATCACCTACACTGATGAAGGGCAAGGTGAGCCGATTTTATTACTGCACGGCTTTATAAATTCTAGAAAATCTTGGGAGAAAACAGCTTTAAAACAAGATTTACTTGATTCTGGCTATCGCGTAATTATACCTGATATGCGGGGCAATGGAGATTCTGATAAACCGCAAACAGATATAGCATATAAAAATAATGCAGAGGTAAAAGATTTGATTCTATTAATGAATCATCTGAATATGGAATCCTATAAAGCAATAGGCTACTCAAGAGGTAGCATTGTGTTGGCAAAATTATTAACCGAAGATGCTAGAGTTGCAAAAGCCGTATTAGGTGGTATGGGTATAGACTTTACGAATACAAATTGGGACCGGAGAATAATGTTCGCAAAAGCTTTTGATGGTGATGTAAAAGAAATAACTAAAGGCGCTGTGGACTATGCAAAATCTATTAATGCAGATTTACGGTCACTTCATTTGCAACAAAAATACCAGCCAGTAACTTCTGTAGAAGACTTAAATAAAATTAAGATAGCGGTACTTGTAATTTGCGGAGATGAAGATTCGGATAACGGTAGCGCAGAAGAATTACGCAATGCATTAGGGAACGGAAAATTGAATAGAGTACCCGGTGATCACAATGGAACATATAAAACAAAAAATTTCTCTAATTCTATTCTAAAATTTTTAAAATAAAGAATGTCTTTTTGTCAAATTACATCATAACAAAAGCTTTTTGTTTTATTTCCAAGATATCACATATCAGGATAAATTAAATTTTTACTTTTGCTACTTATTTTAACGACAAAAATTCCTATCCAAACCAAAGAGAATAATGGTAGAAGTAAGTAGAAAATACGTTTTTGATTTTGATAGTACGTTAACTAGGGTAGAGGCTTTAGATGTTCTTGCAGAAATGACTTTAGAAGGAAGGTCTAATAAAGATGAAGTAATTAAAGAAATACAAAAGATTACCAATTTAGGTATTGACGGTGATATTTCATTTACAGAGTCATTAGAGCGTAGAATTAAGTTGTTACATGCTAAAAAAGAAGATTTAGATGGACTGGTTGAGCAGTTAAGAAGCAAAATATCTAAATCTATAGAATCTAATAAAGACTTTTTTGAAAAATATGCAGATGATATCTATGTGATATCTTGTGGATTTAAAGAGTTTATAGACCCAATTGTAAAAGAATACAATATACCTTCTGATCGAGTGTATGCAAATACATTTAAATTCGACGAAGAAGGAAATATCATCGGTTTCGATGAAAAGAATGTACTATCCCAGCACAATGGTAAAATTGATTGCCTAAAGCAAATGAATTTGGACGGGGAAGTTCAAGTTATTGGAGATGGTTACAGTGATTATGTAATGCGCGAGGCAGGTATAGCAGATAAGTTTTTTGCTTATACGGAAAACGTGCATAGAGAGAAAGCCGCAAATAATGCGGATTATGTTACACCAAGTTTAGATGAATTTTTATTTGTGAACAAGTTGCCAAGAAATATTTCGTACCCAAAGAATAGGATTAAGGTCCTACTATTAGAAAATGTGCACACTGCTGCATTCGATAATCTATCAGAAGACGGTTTTTCTGTTGAATTGATAAAACATAGTTTGTCTGAAGAAGAGTTGATCGAAAAAATCAAGGGCGTTCACGTTCTAGGTATTCGCTCAAAAACACAGGTTACACAAACTGTTTTAGATGCTGCCGATAAACTATTGGTGGTTGGTGCTTTTTGTATAGGAACCACCCAGATAGATTTAGAGACAGCCAAAAAGAAAGGTATTGTAGTTTTCAATGCTCCTTATAGTAATACTAGATCTGTTGTAGAATTGGCAATAGGTGAAATTATTATGCTAATGAGAAGTGTTTTTGATCGTAGTAGAGAAATTCACGAAGGTCAATGGCAAAAAACAGCGGCAGGTTCAAGAGAAGTTCGAGGTAAAAACTTAGGTATCGTTGGTTACGGTAATATTGGTAAGCAATTATCTGTATTAGCAGAAGCTATGGGTATGCGTGTTTATTACTATGATGTGGATGATAAATTAGCTTTAGGTAATGCGGTAAAATGCAATACGCTAGAAGATTTATTAAGCGTATCTGATGTAGTTACTTTGCATATTGATGATAATAAAGCGAATAAAAACTTTATTGGTGAGCGTGAAATAAAGCAAATGAAAAAAGGTGCAATGCTAATTAACCTTTCTAGAGGTTTTGTAGTTGATATTGATGCCCTTGCAGAAGGTTTAAAAAATGGTCATGTTGGTGGTGCTGCTGTAGATGTTTATCCAGATGAGCCCGCTAGTAATGGAGATTTTCAAACAAAGTTACAAGGTTTTCCAAATGTAATTTTAACTCCTCATGTTGGTGGTAGTACAGAAGAGGCACAGCGAGATATCGCAGATTTTGTACCGAATAAGATAATGGATTATATTAATTCTGGTAATACTGTCGATGCAGTTAATTTCCCAAATATTCGTTTACCAAAACAAAATAAATCGCACCGTTTTCTACATATTCATAAGAATGTGCCAGGTATAATGGCGAAAATCAACAAAGTATTGGCTCAGTACGAATTGAATATTAATAGTCAGTATTTATCTACTGATAATGAAGTTGGTTACGTAATTACAGATTTAGACAAGGAATACAACAAGGAAGTAATTAAAGAATTGAAGAAGGTAGAGAACACAATTAAGTTTAGGGTGCTTTATTAGTTAATTAAGAAAAGTAATATCTTTTATATTCAAAAATGCAAGTTGAGAAACTTGCATTTTTTTTTGACCAACTTTTAGGTTTTTCTACAACATTTTTTAAAATGTGTGGTTATGGTTATGATACATTTATATCTTGTAGGAAATATCTTTAAATATGCTGAAAAGGATTTTATCTAAATTTAAATCTGGTAATAGTTTTAACAACTATTATCTATTGGCTTTTACTGTAATTATATTAACGATTATTATACAATCAATAATTCAGTATTCTTTAGCAAGACAGCGTCAAGATGCATTAAGAATAAATGAGGCAGGTAGACAAAGAATGTTGTCTCAGTTTATTGTTAAGAGTGTTTATGAGTGTAATTATGGTACTTGAGATTATGGTGAGTTGCGTTTAGCAATGAAAAAGCTATCAAATACAAATACGGCGCTACAACAAGGAAACGAAGAAATCGGTATTCCAGAATTAAATAATGAAGAAATTCAAAACAATTTCAATAAGCTACAGCCACATATAGATTATATTCTTGAATCTTTAGATGATTTTAATGAATTAGGTGAAGTGGATATGGAAAGTCTGTCATCTGAATCAGATCAATTTTTGGTAGTTATGGATACTATTGTGGGGCAATTTCAGAAAGCCTCAGAAAAGGATATCAAAACACTTATGATTGTTGAGCTAGAGCTTGCCGTATTTTCCTTGTTGATTTTAATTTTTGAAATTTTCTTTTTTATAAATCCTTCCATTAAAAAGATAGCCAGCCAAAATCAAAAATTAAAAGAAATTAATTGGCACCAAACCCATGCATTCGAATCGCATATGAAAAATATTAAGAATTATAATCACGTTCTTAAGATTGAAAAAAACATGGAGCATAAAGAAGAATTAATTTCTTTTTTAATGGAAGAACTTAATGATCTAGAAATAGTCTCTAATAACATGGTAAAATCATTAATGAAACCAGCATAATTGAATTTAATGCATTGATTAAACCCTGATTTATTGATGATGGTAAGGCTCATTTTTTAAAATAGTGTAAGCTCTATAAATTTGTTCAGTAATAAATAAACGCACCATTTGATGTGAAAATGTCATTTTAGATAAACTTATTTTTCCTGATGCCTTTGCATATATGTCGTTACTAAATCCATAGGGTCCACCAATTAAAAAAACCAATTGCTTAATGCCAGAATTCATTTTCTTTTGAAGGTATTGTGAAAACTCCACAGAAGTATATTGTTTACCTTTTTCATCAAAAAGTATTAGAATATCTGTTGGTGCTAATTTTTTGAGGATTAGTTCACCTTCTTTTTCCTTTTGTTGGTCTTTAGATAAATTCTTTGTCTTTTTTAAATCAGGTATCAATTCAATTTCAAAATTGACATAGTGCTGTAGTCTTTTCTGATATATTTCAATAAGCTCTTGCAGTTGAGAACTATCTGTCTTGCCAATGGCTAAAAGTTTTATAGTCATATGTCAAAAGTAAATCAATTTCGCAAATGGATTTGTAAATTAGCAATACAATAGATATTACAAATTATGATTTCAGAAGAACAATTTAAGGAAGAGATAACATTAATCATTGCAAATGCCATTCGTGAAGATGTTGGTGATGGTGATCATAGTTCGTTGGCATGTATACCAGAATCTGCAACAGGCAAAGCAAAATTGTTAGTGAAAGATGAAGGTATAATTGCTGGTGTGGATTTTGCTGAACTTGTATTTTACTTTGTAGATCCTAGTTTAAAAATAGAAGTTTTAATTAAAGATGGTTCACAAGTAAGTCATGGAGATATTGTTTTTTATGTAGAAGGTAGTTCTCAAAGTATTCTAAAGGCAGAGCGCTTGGTATTGAACGCCATGCAAAGAATGAGTGCGATTGCTACAAAAACTAATATGTTCGTAAATCTTTTAAAAGGGACGGGAACAAAGATTTTAGATACAAGAAAAACTACACCAGGTATACGAGCGCTAGAAAAATGGGCGGTAAAAATTGGCGGAGGAGAGAACCATAGGTTCGCATTGTATGATATGATAATGTTGAAGGATAATCATATTGATTTTGCTGGCGGAATTACAAAAGCCATCGATAAGACAAAGAACTACTTAAAAGAAACAGGTCGTGATTTAAAAATCATCGTTGAAGCAAGAGATTTAGAGGAGATAAAAGAGATTTTAGAGTCGGAAGGGGTATATCGTATATTAATAGATAACTTTAATTACGAAGACACTAGAGAAGCTGTTAAATTAATAGGCAACACCTTGTTTAACCGAGTCTTCTGGTGGAATTAATGAGAAGACTATTAGGGAGTATGCAGAGTGTGGTGTAGATTTTATTTCTTCTGGAGCATTGACTCACTCGGTTTATAACCTAGATTTGAGTTTAAAAGCAGTGTAGATGTCTTTAGAGGTCGAAGAAAAATTAGAAAAGATTCCTATCATAAATTGGTTTGTTCTGTTTTTGAAAAAAATTAGATTACCAGGTTTTGAAGGGCTTTCTGTGTATGACCTTATAGAGATGTATGTACTTGGTATTTTAAGAGGTACGCTTTCTACTCGCGCCAGTGCCATTGCTTTTAGCTTGTTTATGGCTTTGTTTCCGTTGATTATATTTATGGTTACTTTGGTGCCTTTTTTATTGCCTTATATAAGTATTGAACATGGTGATTTTGAAGTGCAATTTCGATTGTTTTTAGAGTCATTCTTACCAAATGCTACAGGTGATTATTTTGGGGAGGTGTTTCAACAAATTAAAGATCAGAAACGAGGAGGTTTACTTTCTTCTTCATTTTTACTTTCTATTTTTTTAGTGGCAAATGGCGTAAATGCTATTTTTGGAGGGTTTGAAACATCATATCATATTGATCTAACACGACATTTTTTTAGACAATACCTGTATGCATTAATGGTAGGTTTAATATTATCTATTTTAATTTTAGTGGGCTTTGTGGCGTTTATATATTTTGAATTCTATGTACTTGGTTACTTATCTGAATTCGCAGCAAAACAAGGTGGTTATATTTTAGGTGAAGATGAAGTGGTAGGTGTGCAGATAGCAAAAGTGTTATTCTTTATAATATTATCTTATTTCACTACAGCAATTCTGTATTACTTTGGAACGAGGGAAGGAAGGCAAGCAAAATTCTTTTCTTTTGGAGCTTTGATGACTACAACGTTGTTTTTAATTACCTCATATCTTTTTGGTATCTACGTGGAAAAATTTGCTAGATACAATGAATTATATGGTGCATTAGGTGGATTATTAATTTTAATGGTCTACATCTGGTTAAATTCTAATATATTGCTACTTGGGTTTGAACTGAACGCATCTCTCAACACATTACGCAAAATCACAAAAAAAGAATGATAAACAAAACTGTACAATTAAGTATTCTCTTTACATTATTTATTTCAATGAGCATTTCTGCACAATCCGTTTTTGGTAAGTGGAAAACTATTGATGATCGTACCGGTCTGCCTAAAGGTGTTATTGAAATTTATAAAAAAGAAGGGTTAATGTATGGTAAGGTCATAAAAATCTTAGAAGAAGGTAAAGAAGGAGTTACTTGTGTAAAATGTGATGGAGATTTAAAAGATAAACCCGTAGAAGGAATGGAAATTATTACTGCAGGTAAACTTCATGATGATGGTGAATGGAAAGGAAAAAGACTCTTTGATCCAGAACAAGCCATGACATTCCGTTTTAAAATATGGTTGAATCCTGATAATTCCAATGAATTAAAGGTGAGAGGATATTTGGCTTTTATCTTTAGAACCCAAACTTGGGTGCGAGTGGAAGGATAAATATGGCAAACTTTATTAATGTAATATTACCAATTCCTTTAGAGCTTAGTTTTACCTATAGTATAACTGAAGAGGAAGCTAAGATACTACAGCCAGGTATGCGAGTAGCCGTGCCATTTGGTAAATCCAAGATATATACCGGTATTATTTTTAGTGTTCATCAAAATCCGCCAGAAGCTTATGAAGCAAAGGAGATACATGAAATACTAGACGATTATCCTATTGTAAATGCTAATCAGTTAAAGCATTGGGAATGGATAGCTACCTATTATATGTGCACATTGGGTGAAGTGGTACGTAGTGCCTTACCAGGAGCTTTTTTACTGGAAAGTGAAACCCTGGTGCTTAGAAATACAGAATATGATATTGATGAGAATGAGCTTTTAGATGATGAATTTTTAGTTTTTGAAGCTCTTCAGCACCAATCTATACTTAAGGTTCAGGAAGTTTCTGCCATTGTTGAAAGAAAAAATGTACTGCCAATTTTACAGCGATTACTAGAGAAAAAAGTAATTGTACTTAAAGAAGAGGTGTATGAACAGTATAAACCTAAGTTGGTACGGTATGTTAAATTGGGAGAAGAACATGCATCTGATGAAAAATTAGAAGAACTTTTAAATTCACTGACTAGAGCACCTAAGCAAAGTCAAGTCGTTCTTTCTCTATTTCAACTGCAGGCAAAAAGTCAAAAACCAATTAAAGTTAGTGAGCTTGAAAAATCAAGCAACACTTCAAAGGCAATTATAAAGACTTTGGTTGATAAAGGTATTCTAGAAGAATACTTTATTAAAACCGATCGGGTTAGTTATGATGGTGAAAGTGACAATTCCGAAACTAAAGATTTAAACGAATTTCAAGAAGCTGCCTTAGTTGATATTAAGTCGGCATTCGGGGAAAATAAAGTTACCTTATTAAAAGGGGTAACATCTTCGGGTAAGACAGAAGTTTATGTAAAATTAATAGAAGAGTGCCTGGAAAAAGGATTGCAAGTGCTGTATCTATTGCCGGAAATTGCCTTGACTACACAGCTAATAAGTAGGCTGCAAGAATATTTTGGTGAAAAAATCGCAATTTATCATTCAAAATATAACGTACAAGAGCGAGTAGAAGTTTGGCAGAATGTTTTGCAATCAAAGCCAAAGGCGCAATTAGTGATAGGGGCAAGGTCAGCAATATATTTGCCTTTTAGTAAGTTGGGGTTGGTTATTGTAGATGAAGAACATGAAAGTTCATTTAAACAATTTGATCCCGCACCAAGATATCATGCAAGAGATGCGGCAATTGTGTTAGGTCATCTTCATAAAGCAAATATTCTTTTAGGCTCAGCAACACCAAGTGTAGAAACGTATCACAACGCGCAAACGGGTAAATACGGTTATGCTGAAATAACTAGGCGTTATGGTAATGTGTTAATGCCTGAAATGGAGTTAGTAGATATTAAGGAAGAATCAAGAAAAAGAAAGATGAAAGGACATTTTTCTGAACGACTTTTTCTTGAAATGGAAGAAACGTTAAAGGATGGTGCGCAAATCATACTATTTCAGAATAGACGGGGATTTGCGCCGTTAATGGAATGCTTAACATGTGGTCATTCTCCACAATGTCCTAATTGTGATGTTAGTTTAACATATCACCAATATAGAAATCAACTGCGTTGCCATTATTGTGGTCATCACACAGCCTTACCAGAAAGTTGTTTTGCTTGTGGTAGTTCTGAATTAGATACCAAGGGATTTGGAACGGAGCAAATTGAAAAAGAAGTAACAGCACTTTTTCCTGATGCTAAGGTTGGACGAATGGATTTAGATACAACGCGAGGTAAACATGGTTATGAAAAAATTATAACTGCATTTGAGCAACAAGAGCTAGATATTTTGGTAGGAACACAAATGGTTACTAAAGGTCTTGATTTTAGGAATGTAAATTTAGTAGGTGTAATGAATGCAGATTCATTGCTGAACTTTCCTGATTATCGTGCTCATGAAAGAACCTATCAATTATTGACTCAGGTATCGGGTAGGGCAGGGCGTACCAAAAAGAGAGGTCGCGTAGTAATTCAAACTTATAATCCTTATCATCAGATTTTAAAACAAGTGACCAATAGTGATTATGAAGGTATGTATAAAGAACAGCTATATGAAAGAGAGCAGTTTAAATATCCGCCAGTAAATAGAATTATAAAAATTACTTTCAAGCATAAAAACTATAATGTTTTAAATGAAGCTGCCGATTGGTTTTCTGGCGCTTTACGTTCTAATTTTGGAGGTACGGTATTGGGACCTGAATATCCGCCAGTGGCACGTATTCGAAATCAATATTTAAAACACATCGTTATTAAGGTGCAAAAAGTACATTCTTTAGCGCAGACAAAAGCGAATATTAGAAGAATAGAAAAATCATTTAAATCTGTTGCAATGTATAGAGGTGTAAGGGTCATCTATAATGTAGATCATATATAAACAAAAAAAAACCGCTAATTAGCGGTCTTTTTTAAAAGTAAATTTATTCCATATATTATACGTTACTAAGCGCTTCGGCTAGTTCTGTCTTTTTATTTCTACTTAACGGAATAGATCTACCGCTAACTTCAACATTTTTACTGTTGAATTTTTCAACCTTTTCAAGGTTAATGATGTATGATTTGTGAATTCTTAAAAACTTATCTTCTGGCAATTGCTTTTCGAAAGACTTCATTGTTGATAAGATTACGATATTTGCTTCATCAGTTACCAACTTAATGTAGTCACCAAGAGCTTCAATCCACTTAATATCATTTAAAATAACTTTTCTTTTCTTAAGATTACTCTTTACAAAAATATGCTCTTCGTCTTCATTGACTCTGTGCAATTGTTCGTAATTTGCTACAGCTCTTTTAACAGATGCATCAAAACGTGCCATAGTAATCGGTTTATGTAAATAATCCGTTACGTCATAGTCAAATGCTTTAAGCGCATAATCTGGTTTACCGGTAATTAAAATTACCTGAGGACTGTTTTCTAATGACTCGAGTAGGTCGAATCCTGTAATAATTGGCATCTCAACATCAAGAAAAATAAGATCTATCTCATGGTTCTTGATACCATTTTTGGCTTCGATAGCATTACTGTATTCTGCTACCATAGTCAAATTAGGATGATTGTTTACCAACTTGGCAACGGCCATCCTTTGCATAGATGAGTCGTCAACGATGATACTTCTTAATTTCATAAGGGTTGATTTGTGGGGTTAAATCATCGACAAAGAACTGAAAAAACAAGCTGAACTGCAACAAAAGATGTGAACAATGCGCTGTTGATCGTGTAATTGGTAATGATGATATGTTTAAGATTTGGTTTAATTTTTAATGTTGTTACCATTCAATAACGAAGAATATTCGCATTTCTTATATTTATTTTAAAAAAATATCTATTTTTGCACTCTTTAAAAACAAATATAATATGAACCATTACGAAACTGTTTTCATTTTGAATCCCGTTCTATCTGATGTTCAGATAGAGGAAACAGTTAAGAAATTCGAAGATTTCTTAATTAACAATGGCGCCAAAATGGTAGCTAAAGAGAATTGGGGGCTAAAAAAATTAGCTTATCCTATTCAAAACAAAAAGAGTGGCTTTTACCACTTGTTTGAATTTACTAACACTGGTGAGGTAGTTACACCTTACGAACAGGAGTTTAGAAGAGATGAACGTGTTATGCGATTCTTGACCGTTAAGTTGGACAAGCACGCTGTTGCATGGGCAGAAAAAAGAAGAACAAGAAACAAAACCNCTAAAGCTTAAGTATTATGGCAACATTACAACAACAGGCAAAAGGAAAAAAAGATGGAGAGATNAGGTATCTAACTCCACTGAACATTGAAACCAACACTAAGAAGAAGTATTGTCGTTTTAAAAAATCTGGTATTAAGTACGTAGATTATAAAGATGCTGATTTTTTATTGAAGTTGGTAAACGAGCAAGGTAAATTGTTACCTAGAAGACTTACTGGAACTTCATTGAAGTATCAAAGAAAAGTGGCACAAGCCGTAAAAAGAGCTCGTCATTTGGCGTTAATGCCATATGTTGCTGATTTATTAAAATAAAAGAAAAGAATCATGGAGCTTATATTAAAAGAAGACGTACAAAATTTAGGTTTTAAAGACGATGTAGTTAATGTTAAGAACGGGTACGGAAGAAACTTCCTAATACCTCAAGGCTTAGCTGCTATGGCTACAGTTTCTGCTAAAAAAGTTTTAGCTGAGAACTTAAAGCAAAGAGCACATAAAGATAAAAAAGTTGTAGATGCTGCTAAGAAAGTAGAGGAAGCATTGAAAGCTTTAGAATTAAAAATTACCGCTAAAACTGGTGCTGCCGATAAATTATTCGGATCAGTTACTAATGGTGATTTAGCTGATGCAATTGAAAAAGAAGGTCATTCAATCGACAAAAAATTCATTAGCATTCAAGGTGGAGCAGTTAAAAGAACTGGACCATACAACGCTCAGATCAGATTACACCGTGAGGTGATTGTTGATTTTGGTTTCGAAGTAGTTGCGGAACAAAAATAATTAACTCTCTATAAGTTAATAACTTTCAAAGAGCTATGCGTGCATAGCTCTTTTTTTATTGGTATTTTTGTTAAAGAACTCATAAATAACTCAAAACCAATAAAAATGAAAAACAACTTGTTTTTTCACCTGCTGTTACTACTTTTTGTAAGTGCAACTTATGGTCAAGTGACTACCTCAAATATTAGAGGTTTAGTAATGGATGACCAAAATGAACCCTTATTTGGCGCAAATATTGTCGCCGTCCACATTCCTACCGGTACAAAATACGGTTCAATTACCAATGAAGATGGTAGATTTAATCTTTTAAACCTTCGTGTAGGTGGCCCTTACAGGGTTGAAATAACTTATGTTGGTTTTAAACCTTATGCTTTAACGGATGTAGATTTATCTTTAGGACAAACTTTTAACATCGATGTAAAACTAGTGGGCGAAAGCCAAGCTTTAGATGAAGTAACCGTAGTATCTGATAGATCTGGTACATTTAGCAGTGATCGTACAGGGGCGGAAACAAGTGTGGGAAGAAGAGAATTAACTCGTTTACCAACTATTTCTCGTTCAGCACAAGATTTTACACGTTTAGAACCTACGGCAAGTGGTAATTCATTTGGTGGTAGAAATGACCAATTCAATAACTTTTCACTAGATGGTGCTATTTTTAACAACCCATTTGGACTAGATGCAGCCACACCAGGTGGTCAAACTGATTCTCAGCCGATATCTTTAGATGCTATAGAACAAATTCAAGTTTCTACGGCGCCTTATGACGTTACACAATCTGGCTTTACGGGGCTTCTGTAAATGCTGTTACTAAAAGTGGAACTAACGAATTTCATGGTACTGTTTACGGGTTTTTCAGAAATGAAGATATGACCGGTGGAAAGATTAAAGGTGATGATATAGTAAAGCCTAAATTAGATCAAAGCCAATATGGTGTTAGTATAGGTGGTCCGATAGTTGAAAATAAATTATTTTTCTTCGCAAACTTTGAAAGAGATGAGCGAACAGATTTAGGAACAAATGGTTGGGTGCCAAACACAGGTTCTGGTGCTATTAATGAATCTAGAGTTTTGGAAAGTGATTTAATAGCTGTTAGAAATCAATTACTGGCAGTTGGTTATGATCCAGGTGCATATGAGGGTTTTACGCATGATGCAGAATCTACAAAAGGACTTCTTAAGTTAGACTGGAATATTAATGATAATAACCGTTTAGCAGTTATTTATAATTTCTTAAATGCATCTAAAGAAAAGCCAGCTCACCCAACGGCAATTCAATTCAGAGGTCCAAATGCAAACACATTACAGTTTCAAAATTCTGGATATGAAATAAATAATGAGCTTAAATCTATTCAAGTAGAATTAAACTCATCTTTATCTGCAACGGCATCAAATAAATTACAAGTAGGGTATACGCATTTTAACGATTATAGAAATCCGTTTTCTACTCCTGCACCTTCAATCAATATTTCTAAAGATGGTTCTAATTACATAATTGCTGGTCATGAACCTTTTTCTGCAAATAACAGGTTGGATCAAAAAGTACTTCAAATCACGAACAACCTTAACTTTTACAAAGGTGATCATACCTATACCGTAGGTTTCTCATTAGAGAAGTTCATGTTTGATAACTCGTTCAACTTAACTAGTTATGGTTTTTCTAAGTTTGGTAGTGTAGACATAGCAGATTTCGATGCATCAACTTATGATTTTGCAGGTCCACAAGCTACTTTTAACGCTAATAATGCTGTACCAGATGGCGAAGGTTGGGCTTTGGCAGAAACTAATGTTGGTCAATTAGCATTTTATGTTCAAGATGAATGGAATGTTAGTGAGAAATTTAAATTAATATACGGTGTTCGTTTCGATAAGCCGTTGTTTTTTGATTCAGCAACAAAAGCACAAGATGTTATAGATAGAGGTTTTGTAATTGCTGATCAGCCATACCAAAACCCAAATACGGGAGAAACCGTATTTATTGATAATACTGAAATGCCTACAAACGATTGGTTAATTTCACCAAGAGTAGGTTTTAATTATGATGTATACGGTGACCGTTCATTACAATTACGTGGTGGTTCTGGTTTGTTTACAGGTCGTTTCCCATTCGTATGGCTAGGAAATCAAATTGCTGCTCCAGATGTATTTTTCTTGCAAGCTGTTGACCCAGATTATAAATTTCCACAAGTATGGAGAACTAATTTAGGTGCAGATAAACGTTTGGATAATGGTATGGTGCTAACCGCAGATTTATCATATACAAAAGATATTAATGGTCCACATGTACAAAACTGGGCATTGACTTCGCCTTCAGGTAATCTTTCTGGAGTTGACACTAGAGCAACCTATACCTCGGGCGATTTATTAAATAGCTTTGGTTTTGGGGCAGGACCTTATGTTTTTACCAACTCTAATAAAGGTAGAATTTGGAATGCTTCTTTTAAAGCACAAAAGACTTTTGATAAAGGATTATACACAATGTTGGCATACAGTTATTTAGATGCTAAAGATGTAAATTCTATTGAAGCGGAAATTACATCAGATGCTTTTGCGGGTAACCCGATTATAAATGATGCTAATGCAGATGTTTTAGCCCCTTCTAAATATGGTGATAGACACAGATTTATTGGTGTAGCTAGTAAAAACTGGGTTTACGGTAATGGTAAATGGGGAACAACACTTTCTACATTCTTTGAATACGCTGAAGGAGGAAGATTCAACTACACTTATGGTGGAGATATTAATGGAGATGGATCTGGTATTAATGACCTTATATATGTGCCTACATCTGCAGAAATAGGTCAGATGCAATTTGCAGGTACCAGTCAAGGAGCAGCTTTAGATGCATATATTGCTCAAGACGATTATTTAAGTGGTCGTAGAGGTGAGTATGCTGAGCGTTACGGAGCTTTGGCACCTTGGAGAGGGCGTTGGGATGTTAAGTTCTTACAAGACTATAAAATTACAGTATCTGAAGGAAAGACCAATACCATTCAATTTAGTATTGATGTGTTGAATATTGGTAACATGATCAGTTCAGATTGGGGATTGGTACAACAACCAAACAATGTGCAACCAATAGGAGTAACTGTTGATCCTAGTACTAATGTACCTACATATACTTTTAATTCAGAATTGACTGAGACTTTTGGATATGACGCTAGTTTGTTATCTAGATGGCAAGCTCAAGTAGGATTAAGATATATCTTTTAAGAAATTAAAATTAAGTTGTAAAAGCCCTAGCAAATATGTTAGGGCTTTTTATTTTTGCAAAATGAAATATACAAGGCTAACAAAAGAACAATTAGAGGAATTGCGTCCAGAATTCATCAATTTTCTAGCAACACAATCAATTACAGGTGATGAGTGGGATACTATAAAAAAGGATAAACCTAAGGTTGCTGAAGAAGAAATTGATGTTTTTAGTGATTTGGTATGGGAAGGGGTATTGGGTAAAGTTTCATACCTAGAGAATATTTCAGATAAGCAAATGCATCTGTTTCATTTAACCGAAAAGGAGATGAAGCTAATATCGGTAAAAGTGATGAATCCAGAAATAGATTTAACCACACCAGTAGGGTTTGATTGGTTCAAAAGAAACTGGCAGTCAGATTTTGTTGAATATTTAACTGCTTCAAAAGCGTATACCGATGATAAAAATTTAGATAAGTTTTCACTACTTCAACAGGGGGCAGTTATAACGAAAGGAGATTTATACAAGTGGTTCGAAAAAGTAATTACCACCTCTTAGTATATTATTTAACCTATAATCATACGACGTAATTGTAGCCTTATTTATTTGAAGGCTATATTTGTAACACAATAAAAAATTAATGGCACAAAAACCATCTATTCCAAAAGGAACTCGCGATTTTAATCCATCTGAAATTGCCAAACGTAATTATATATTTGACATTATAAAGAAGAACTTTCAAACTTATGGTTTTCAGCCTATTGAAACTCCTTCGTTTGAAAATTCAGATACATTGTTGGGTAAATACGGGGAAGAAGGTGATCGCCTTATTTTTAAAATATTGAACTCGGGAGATTTTATTAGTAAGGTAGATGATGCTACATATGCAGATAAAAAATCTGCTAGTATTGCCCCAAGAATTACAGAGAAAGCATTACGTTACGATTTAACTGTGCCCTTTGCCCGTTATGTAGTGATGCATCAAAATGAATTGGATTTTCCTTTTAAGCGTTATCAGATTCAACCAGTATGGAGAGCAGATAGACCTCAAAAAGGAAGGTTTAGAGAGTTTTTTCAATGTGATGCTGATGTAGTTGGGTCAGATTCTCTATTACAGGAGGTTGAATTGATACAATTGTATGATGCCGTATTTTCTGAATTAAAATTGGAAGGTGCTACCATTAAAATGAATAATAGAAAAATCTTAGCGGGCATAGCTGAAGTTATCGGTGCTAAAGATTTATTGATTGATTTTACCGTTGCCCTGGATAAGTTGGATAAAATAGGGGAGAACGGAGTTAAAAAAGAGATGCTTGCTAAAGGAATTGCCGAAGAAGCAATTGAAAAAGCGTCCCCATTATTTTTGCCTCAAAGTAGTAACGACGAGCAATTAGAGCGTCTAGACACGTTATTGAAAGATTCGGAAGAAGGCAAGAAAGGTTTGGAAGAACTTCGTTTTATTTTGGAGACTATTACGACTTTAGGTCTTCAGTCTGCTAAATTATCAATAGATGTCACCCTTGCTCGCGGATTGAACTATTATACCGGAGCTATTTTTGAAGTTGCAGCACCAGAAGGTGTGAAAATGGGTTCTATAGGTGGTGGTGGTCGTTATGATGATCTCACAGGTATTTTTGGTTTAAAAAATGTGAGTGGTGTTGGTATTTCATTTGGTCTTGATAGAATCTATTTAGTGTTAGAAGATTTAGACCTTTTTCCTGAGGCAATTGACCAATCTCTACAGGTATTGTGCGTCAATTTTGGTGATAAAGAAGCAATGGCGGCACTAAAGTTAGTGAGTCAGTTACGTAAGTCGGGTATTAAAGCCGATATCTATCCGTCTAGCGCGAAGATGCAAAAACAAATGAAATATGCTAATAACCGAAATGTACCTTACGTAATTCTAATAGGGGAACAAGAGTTGAGTAAAAACTCTTTCATAGTCAAGAACATGAAGGAAGGTTCGCAAGAAGAATACAGCTTAACAAAGGTTGAGGATTTTGTAAATCACTTGAGCTAAATGCCTTATAATGAGATAAAATATTACTGAGTCATTTTTGATTATATTTGGTTAACCAATTTATTGATACAGTTTACAATTGTTTATAAGTAGTTGTTTGTAAAGCCAAAATAAAATTTCAAGTTTTCATAATTAAAAAAAATCATGACGAATAGTAATAAATTATCTGGAAAAAATATATTGATAACTGCTGGGGCTCAAGGAATTGGAGAGTCCATTACCAAACATTTTATTGATAGTGGTGCCAATGTTGCTATTCATTATTTTTCTAGTGCAGATACAGCCAATAAATTAGTGGAATATGCGACGGATAAAGGGTTAAAAGCTATTGCTATAAGTGGTGATTTAACAAAAGAAGAAGATGCCAATGCTTTGGTGAATAAAACTATAGCAGCGTTAGGGGGGCTAAATATTCTTATAAATAATGCAGGTTCTTTAGTGGCTCGTAAAATGCTAAGCGAAATGGAAACTGAATTTTGGCATAAGGTAATGGACATTAATCTTACTTCAATGATGTTTGTAAGTAGAGCAGCAGCGCCTCATTTAGCAAAAAACGAAAATAGCAGCATCGTAAACTTGGCATCGTTAGCAGGTCGTAAAGGTGGTCATCCTGGATCATTGGCTTATTCTACTAGTAAAGGAGCAATTTTAACGTATACTAGAGCGCTATCTGCAGAATTAGGACCACAAGGGACTAGAGTAAATGCAGTTGCACCAGGTCTTATCTTAGGTACTTCATTTCATAATACACATACCACTAAAGAATCAGCAGATAAAACTACAAAAGGTATTCCTATTCAAAGAGCAGGTAACGCAGATGATGTAGCAAGAGCAGTATTGTATTTGGCATCTGAATATGACGGTTTTATTACTGGTGCTACACTTGATATCAATGGTGGTGTTTATAATATGTAACAGATAATTCTATTATAGTAAAGCACTATAAATCAATTGGTATTTAGTGCTTTATTTTTTTAATAGTAAAGAAGTCTTTTGTGACTACAACAAATTCTCAAATATTTTACTAATAATAGTTTCGTAATACGATTGGTTATGAGGTACATAACCGTATTTTGAGATTTCCTTTATTTCTTCACTAAATTGATTTATTGGAATAAGTTTTAGTGCCTCAACTTCACTTTCTTGTTTTTGTAGGCAGCTAAAAGGTGTGTTCAGTTTAGAAATAAAAGTGTGATGAAATTCATAGTCTTTTAATGCTATTGAATGATTTTGAATGGATTTAAAAATTCCTATTTTATCTAAATCAGGTGGAGTAGTGGTCAGTCCAATTTCTTCTTGTATTTCACGAATAGCAGACTCTAATATATCTTCTCCTGCTCCAAGATGACCGGCTACAGATACATCCCACAGTAAAGGGTAAACATCTTTTTCTTTACCACGTTGCTGTAATAGAACTTTACTATCAGAGGTGTAAAACCAAATATGCACTGTTTGATGAAACCATCCGTTTTTATGAGCTTCGGACTTCATGGCAGTTTTCCTGGTCATGTTGCCATCAGCATCTAAAATATCAATTAACTCATCCATATGTAAAAAAAAATCCCTCCGTAAAAAGAGGAGGGATTTGGGATTATAATAATTTAATCAAAATAGCTAAAAGTTTCTCCGTCTTTTATAGTAAGAAGCGTTTCGTAAATTAAACGAATTACATTCTCAACATCATCTTTATGCACCATTTCTACGGTAGTATGCATGTAACGTAAAGGCAAAGAAATTAATGCCGAAGCAACTCCGCCATTGCTATAGGCAAAAGCATCGGTATCGGTACCAGTCGCTCTAGAGGCAGCCATACGTTGAAAAGGAATCTTTTTCTCTTCAGCTGTATCTAAAATGCGCTCACGTAGTTTATTTTGAACTGCAGGAGCATAAGAGATAACTGGTCCAGCTCCAATTTCGGTATGTCCTTGTACCTTTTTATCAATCATTGGTGTTGTAGTATCATGACAAACATCTGTTAATAATAGCAATGTTAGGCTTAATGGTCTGTGTAATCATTTCAGCACCACGTAGACCTATTTCTTCTTGAACTGAATTAGTTATATATAGACCGAATGGTAATTTTACTTTATTCTCGTGAAGTAGACGCGCAACTTCTGCAATCATAAATCCACCAGCACGGTTATCTATTGCTCTACAAACAAATTTGTCATCGTTAAGTACTTGGAAGGTATCAGGGTATGTAATAACACAACCAACATGAACTCCCATTTTTTCTACTTCAGCTTTATCCTTAGCACCTATATCTATGCTTATGTTATCTAGTTTTGGCGCTAATTCCTCTTTTTCACCTTTACGGGTATGAATAGCCGGCCAGCCAAAAACACCTTTGACAATTCCTTTTCTAGTATGAATATTGACCCACTTAGAGGGAGCAATCTGGTGATCACTACCGCCATTACGAATAACATAAATTAAACCGTTATCTGTAATATAATTAACATACCAAGAAATTTCATCTGAATGCCCTTCAATAACAACCTTATATTTAGCTTCAGGATTAATAACTCCAACTGCAGTACCGTATGTATCTGTTATAAAGGTGTCTACATATGGTTTCAAATAATCCATCCATATTTTTTGTCCTTCCCATTCATAACCAGTGGGAGCAGCATTATTCAAGTATTTTTCAAAAAAGTCAAGTGACTTTTTGGTAATTATTTTTTTATCAGCCATCAATGTAAGTTTAGGATACAAACTTAAGAATATTAGCGTTGTATTAATAATAACCTTCTTTAATAATCATTAATTTTGGCAGCACTTTTGTTAAGCTCATGGTAATGAAACATAACTTTTTAGCCTTTTTTATAATCATAACTGGTGTTCTATTATGTAATGCCCAAGTTGAGGAACAGGAATTGGATTCAGTTGCTGAAAAAATGATAATTATAGCTGGAGATTCACTAGTGCAGAATTCTATTGCCTTAGAGGAGGCTTATGTATTTGGTAAGCTCAAATTTTCATCATATGATGATAAGCTACGTTATTATATTCTACGTAGAAAAACACAAAAAGTATACCCGTATGCAAAGATGGCGGCTGAGCGTTTGGTGGAGTTAAATGATAGTTTAGCTGACATGAAGAACAATAGGAAACGTAAAAAATACACCAAAAAAGTACAAAAATTTATTGAGGAAGAATTTTCTGAAGAACTTAAAAAATTGACACGTACCGAGGGTCAAATTTTGGTTAAATTAATCTATAGGCAAACTGGTACTACTGCGTTTGATTTGGTTAAAGATCTAAGAAATGGTTGGCGAGCCTTTTGGTATAATACAACCGCCAAACTATTTAGTATAAGTATAAAGGAAGAATTTCATCCAGATTTAATAGAGGAAGATTACTTAATAGAAGATATACTACAACGTGCTTTCGCTCAAGGTAAATTAGAAAGACAGGAAACAGTGTTAGATTATGACTATGATAAGCTTTATAATAAGTGGAAAAGGACAACCAAGACACCTAAAAATTAATGAGATTTAGTTTTCTCTCCGAATAATGAATTCATAATAGTCATAATTCCTTTAAATCCCATATATACGGCATAAGAGCCTATTATTAGTCCTAATATACAAACAGGCCAGAATAAAAAATGTTCTTGATTTTTAAATGCTTGCCATAGTATAATTGGGGCTGTAAACATTAAAACTACTGTAATTGCTAAGCGTTTTAGACCAGTTACCAATAGATCTTTGTCAGTTCTTCTCATTATTTGTTATTTCAATACTATCCTTATATTCTTCTACAATTGCAAAATAACCTAAAGCGAAATTGTTGGTACGCTCAACGTTATCAAAAACTTCATTATTATCTATTCCTGTAATGTTTATAATATTTCCTCTAACTGTTGCTGCAGGTGTTTGAAAAGGTCCTTGATCACCACCAGATTGTACAATAATTTGGTTCATGTAATTATAGAACGCTTCATCTGCGCCTAATAGACTAATATCTACTACAGAACTTGTATTCAATTCTAATTCATTATCATAAAAATAAGAGAAAACAAAAGTCTGTCCTTGATAGAACTCATCTTCTGTTACCAAAAATTCACCGAAATCTAAATCAAGAACGTAAAAATCATCGCTATTGCCACGGTCTGTAAACGATACAATAACTTCTGTTTCGTCTCCGGAAAATAAGGTTTCATCACCTTGCACCAACGAATCTATTGGTACTGATTTTACGTATGTAGTGGTGGCGAAATAACGCTCTTCGTTGGTCTCAATTGTAAGTTGAAAAACATCTCCCTCATTTATGCTACTAACTCTAATTCTTTGGTCACTGTCAAATGTTGGGTCTGGAACCCAAATACCACTGCCCGGTTCTAATTCTGCTAAATTAGATACACCGCCACCTTCTAGTATTTCAGGAGCATCTGGGTTTGGTGTACCGTAATAAATAATGGCACTTTTGATAGAGGCAATTGTATTGTTTTCAAAGAATGAACTACTTTCCGAAACCCTAATTTCAACTGGTAGGTAATCTTGGGTCTCATCAACTCTTATTACACCATTAACAATAAGTCTAGTTTCATTTTCAGGCAAGTCTACATCAATAACATCTTCACAAGAAATGAATAGAGTAAGGGTTAGTAATAATAGAAAATAACGTATCATAACTTATAATTTAAAGTTGTAGGTAACTGCAGGCACAATTCCGAAAATAGCCGTTCTAACTGCTTCATTAGCCCCAGTGTCATCATTTTGTCTAAAGCTTATAGATGCCGCATTTCTTCTGTTGTATACATTGTACAAACTAAAGATCCATTCTCCTTTTATTTTTTTAGTAGCATTTTTCTTAGGCGTTAGTGTAGCGGATAAATCAAGTCGGTTGTATGCTGGTAATCTTTGTGTGTTGCGTAAACCGTAATAGGGAACGGTTAAGTCTTGAAATTCAAATTGACCAATTGGGTAATTTGTGGGTTGCCCTGTTTGGTAGGTGAAATTTCCACTAAAACTCCATTTGTCATTTACGTCATAACTTAAGAACATGGAAACATCATGTGTTTTATCATAAGGAGTGTTATACCAGTTACCGAAATTGATTCCCGTTTCAATATTGCTCCGTCCGTTATCAGTAGTAGATTCTCGCCCTGGTGTTCGTTGTTCAGATTTTGATAAGGTGTATGCTAGCCAGCCTTGAAGTTTACCTTCGTTTTTACGTAAAAGAAATTCTAAACCATAAGCGCGCGCTTCTCCGTTTAGAATTACCTGTTCAATGGCATTGTTTGCAATTAAATTTGCACCATCTATATAGTCTATTCTATTTTGTACGTCTTTATAAAATACTTCAGTTTCAACGGAATAATCGCCGTCTTTAATATTTTTAAAATACCCGAGTGCATACTGGTCAAGCAACTGAGGTTTAGTAAATGGACCACTAGGTGTCCAAACATCTAGGGGAGTAGGTGAGCTTGTATTAGATAAAAGATGTAGATACTGCGCCAATCTAGTGTAGCTTGCTTTAATAGAACTAGTTTCGTTCAAGGTGTACGATAAAGATGCTCTAGGTTCAAAATTGCTAAAGTTCGATATCGATTTGCTTCTACTAGGGTTAATAACATTTATTGGTTCTGCTTCTTTGTAAATTAACAAGAACGGGTCAAACTCAACGGGATTGTTATTTGAGTAAACATTAAGCTCATCTTGCCCCAATCTCATGAAATGGCTAAAACGCAATCCGTAACCAAGGCTTAAATTATCTGTTACCCTATGCTCAAAATCTATATAAGCAGCAAATTCATTTGCATACTTTTGAATTAATTGTTCTTCAACAATACCAGATTCAGCATTACTTGGTTCAATTTTACCAGGATTAAACTGATAATAAACATTATTGACTCCATAGTTCACCTGAAGTTTATCTGTTGCATAGTGTTTTAGATCATATTTGACATTGAAATTTCTGATACCTGAATTCCAATTGAAACCTACAAAATCTAATTTTAGTCCGTAATAGTAATCGGAATATATTAATGATAGGTTAGAAAATAGCTTGTCAGAAAATAAATGGTTCCATCTAAAATTACCGACGGTATTACCATATGTATTTACAAAACTATCGTTGATACCAAAAACATCCCTACCGAAATAACCAGAAAGGAAAATATTATTTTTATCGTTTAACCTATAATTTAATTTGGTATTAAGGTCATAGAAATATGCAGTATTGTCAATGTCGAAAAGGGGTAAAAATAAATGGGCATATGAAGCTCTTCCGCCAATTAAAAAAGCTGCTTTATCTTTCTTAATAGGTCCTTCAACTAAAAGTCTACTGGCAACCGCACCAATACCGCCGTTCATTTTAAATTCTTTGCTATTACCTTCTTTTTGAAAAATATCTAATACCGAAGATACTCTACCACCGTAACGTGCAGGAATGCCGCCTTTGTAAAGCTTTACATCTTTAATAGCATCAGGATTGAAAACAGAAAAGAAACCGAATAAATGTGATGAGTTAAAAATAATTGCTTCATCTAAAAGAATAAGATTTTGATCTGCTGCGCCACCCCNTACGTTAAAACCAGAAGCACCTTCGCCAGCATTAGTAACACCAGGAAGTAATAAAATAGATTTNATAACATCTGCCTCCCCTAAAATAACAGGTATTTTTTTGATAGTGCCAATAGATAGCGTGTTTACACTCATCTGTGGTTTTCTGATATCCATNTTTTCCACATTTTCTGTAACAACGACCTCATCTAATTGTTCGGCTTCTTCTTCAAGCAGAAAATCAATTCGTCTATTTTCGGTTANTGTAATTTCTTGAATNATATCTTCAAAACCTAGATAACTGATTAGAACAGTATAAGTGCCCTCTGGCAGTGTAATTGAGTAGAANCCGTANTCATTTGTAGTTACCCCTGTATTTAATTCAGGAATAGCTACGGTAACCCCTATAAGAGTTTCGTTACTACTAGATTCAGAGATAGAGCCACTTAAGGTAAATTTTTGTTGACCCCAAGAATTGAAAGAAAAACACAGTAGAGAGAAGAGAATAAATGGCAAGTACCCTTTCATCAATTTTTTTTGTAAAAATACTTAGAAATAGGGGACGCTCCTAAAACTTATTTTCTGTAAAAATAAATACCCTCAACTTTCGTTGAGGGTATTTATAATATGCATTTACACTATTAAATAGATTTTAAAATGCTATTTAAAGTTGTACTTGGTCTCATCGCTTTTTCAACTAAAATAGGATCTGGTTTATAATAACCACCTATATCTTGTTTAGAACCTTGCGCGTCAATTAATTCTGCAAGAATTTGAGATTCTTTTTCATTTATCTCTGTGCTTACTTTTGAGAATATCGACTTTAAGTCATTGCTGTCATCTTGTAATGCCAAAGCTTCTGCCCAATATTTAGCAAGGAAGAAATGACTACCTCTAGTGTCAATTTCTTTTACTTTTCTAGAAGGAGACTTATCATTTAATAAAAATTTCTCAGTTGCACTGTCTAAAGTGTCACCTAATACTTTTGCGGCAGCATTTGAATTTTTCTCACCATAGAATTCCAAAGAAACTCCTAGTGCTAAAAATTCACCTAAAGAATCCCATCTAAGATGTCCTTCTTCTAAAAATTGTTCTACATGTTTAGGGGCAGAACCACCAGCACCAGTTTCAAAAAGTCCGCCACCGTTCATCAAAGGAACAATCGAAAGCATTTTTGCACTTGTACCAACTTCTAAAATTGGGAATAGATCAGTTAAGTAATCACGTAATACATTACCTGAAACAGATATTGTATCCTTACCAGCTTTCATTCTTTTTAATGTGAATTCTGTAGCTTTGATGGGAGACATGATTTGAATGTCTAAACCTTTAGTGTCTTCTTGAGCTAAATATGTCTTTACTTTTTTAATAAGTTCTACATCATGAGCTCTATTTTCATCTAACCAAAAAATTGTAGGGTCATTTGTAGCTTTTGCTCTTGAAACAGCCAGTTTTACCCAGTCTTGAATAGGAGCATCTTTTACTTGGCACATACGCCAAATATCACCTTCACTTACAGTATGCTCAATTAAAACTTTTCCAGTTTCTAAATCAACAACTTGAACGGTTCCGTTTTGTTTAATTTCAAATGTCTTGTCGTGAGAACCATATTCCTCAGCTTTTTGAGCCATTAATCCAACATTGGGAACAGTACCCATAGTGGTTGGGTCAAATGCACCATTCTTTTTACAAAAATCTATGGTGGCACTATATATACCAGCGTAGCTACTATCAGGTATAACAGCTTTTGTATCTTGAGCTTTGCCTTGCGCATTCCACATTTTACCTGAATTTCTAATCATTGCAGGCATGGAAGCATCAATAATAATATCACTTGGTACATGAAGGTTGGTAATTCCTTTATCAGAATTTACCATGGCCAAATCTGGTCCGTTAGCTAATGCTTCATCTAAATCTTTAGTAATTGCATCTTTTTCACTAGCAGAAAGCTTTTCAATTTTCTGGTAAAGACTTGCTAATCCATCATTAGGACTAATGCCTAATATATCAAAAGTATCTGCGTACTTTAACAAATACAGGTTTAAGGAATGTTTCTACAAAATGTCCAAAAATAATTGGATCAGAAACTTTCATCATTGTAGCTTTTAAATGCACGGAGAAAAGAACACCCTTATCTTTAGCATCTTTAATCTCCTTCTTTATAAAGTCAAGTAATGCCGTTTTATTCAAGACGGTAGCATCAATAATTTCACCTTTAAGAAGGCTTAATTTTTCTTTTAGTATAGTTTCAGAACCATCTGAAACTAATTTAATCTGTATAGAAGTAGCATCATTTAAGGTTAATGATTTTTCATTTGCCTGAAAATCACCATCGCCCATTGTTGCAACATGTGTCTTGGAGTCGGAGCTCCAAGCACCCATACTGTGCGGATTCTGTTTTGCGTAATTTTTTACAGCTCTAGGAGCTCTACGGTCAGAGTTACCTTCACGTAACACCGGATTTACTGCACTACCTTTTATCTTGTCGTACTTTGCCTTTATTTCCTTCTCTTCGTCATTCTTAGGCTCGTCTGGATAGTTAGGTAATTTGTAACCTTTAGACTGCAATTCTTTTATAGCTTCGTTTAATTGTGGAATTGAAGCGCTAATATTTGGTAATTTAATAATGTTTGCTTCTGGCTGTTTTGCCATATTGCCCAATTCTTCCAAATCATTGGACACCTGTTGCTCTTTTGTCAAAAACTCGGGAAACGTAGCGGCTATTCTACCAGCTAAGGAAATATCTTTAGTTTCAATTTCAATTCCTGATGATTTTGTAAAAGCTTTTACAATAGGTAAAAAAGACTCAGTTGCCAATGCAGGCGCTTCGTCTGTTTTGGTATAAAAAATTTTGGACATTTGCGGTTTGTTTTAATTTAAGCGGAACAAATATACGATTTTCTAAAAGCTTAAAAGGGAGGAGGTGTCTTAATATTTAAGGTTAAGGAAGAAGATTTGTTAAATAACAAAAGCCATATCAATGTACGCATACAATGATATGGCTTTTTAGAAAAAGTCTGCGGACAGTTTGTTTTAATATTTCATTAAAACGGCAACCCTTGATTGCATCCGCTTCGCTAATTCAACGTTTAAAATGTTTTTCGATTCTCAGATACGTAATCCAACATCTACTCTTCATTTCTTTTTTGTTGCCTTTATTGAAAATTAAAAACCTAGTATATAGTTTTTTTAAGATTCAATTAATTTTACACTTTGTAAGCGACAGCTTATAAGTTTAGAATTTACCTCATTTAATTAATATTAAATGTGTAGGTCAAACAACAATACGAAAGAACGTAAACTTCGTAGTGATATTGAAATGGATTTTTCGTCAGTACTATTTCTTAATCACACTCTAAATTTACGAAAAAAAACAATTCGAATGTAAAAATTGTAAATAATTATTAATCAACATGTTATAAACATGAGTTGTTCACTATTGTTCATAAAAAAAGCACCGCTTCAAATTGAAGCGGTGCTTTATATTATAATGAGGAATAAATTATCCTCTTATTTCCTTAATTCTAGCTTTCTTACCAGTTAATTCACGGAAGTAGTAAATTCTAGATCTACGTACTTTACCACGTTTGTTAACTTCAATTTTTTGAAGTGCAGGTAAGTTAATTGGGAAGATACGCTCAACACCAACTGTTCCAGACATTTTACGAATAGTAAAAGTTTCTGTTGAACCAGATCCTCTGCGTTGTATTACAACACCTTTAAAGAACTGTGTTCTAGTTTTCTCACCTTCTTTAATTTCGTAGTACACAGTAATTGTGTCACCTGAAGAAAACTTTGGGAATTCTTTTTTAGTTACGAATTCGTCTTGTACAAATTTTATTAATGATTCCATTGTATAGTTAAATAGGAATTAAATTAGAGCAACATTCACGATTATCGTCAGAGGTTATTCTAACAGGCTGCAAAATTAATATTAAAATTAAAACATACAAGTATTTATATGCTTTTTATTTATTTCTTATTTCTTGCTACTCTAGAAGGTCTGGTCTAAGTTTTTCTGTGCGCTCAAAAGCCTTATTTTCTCGCCATTCTTCTATTTTCCCAAAATTTCCGCTAAGTAAAATATCTGGCACATTCATTCCTTTATATTCCGCAGGTCTTGTGTAAACAGGAGGCGCTAAAAGTCCGTCTTGAAAAGTGTCGGTTAAAGCAGAAGTCTCATCGTTTAACACACCTGGTAGCAATCTTATTATAGAATCACAAAGCACTGCGGCGCCTAATTCACCTCCAGAAAGCACGTAATCTCCAATAGATATTTCTTTGGTGATAAAAGCATCTCGTACTCTTTGGTCAACACCTTTATAGTGTCCGCAAAGAATGATGATGTTTTCAACCATTGAAAGGCTGTTAGACATTTTTTGATTTAATGTTGTACCATCAGGAGTCATATAAATAACTTCATCATACGTACGTTGAGACTTTAGTTCTGTAATACACTTATCTATAGGCTCAATCATTAATACCATACCAGCGCCACCACCAAACTGGTAATCATCTACATTGCGGTACTTTGTATCTGTATAATCTCTAAGATTGTGAAAATGGACTTCAACCAAACCTTTTTCTATTGCTCTCTTAAGAATAGAGGCGTCAAAGGGGCTCGTAAGTAATTCCGGTAATACAGTAATAATATCTATTCGCATCTTTTGATTTTGCATCATCATTTAACCTGCCAAAAGTAATGAAAACAGTGGTAATCTTTGGTCCATCCTAACTTCTCATATAATTTTTGTGCAGGATTATCAATTGCGGTTTCTAAAGCGAGTCCTTTATAACCATTGTTTCTGCAAAATTCTTGTGCTTTTACTAGTAATAGTTGTCCCGTTGAATGACCTCTGTAATTAGGGTCCACAAATAAATCATTTAGTATAAGTGACTTTTCTAAGCATACTGAAGAAAATGTAAAATACAATTGTACGAAGCCAATAGCAATGTCACCTTCGTATGCCGCGAATATGATAGATTCATTAGCACTGATTCTTTCTTTCAAGAACTTTGTAGCGGCATCAATATCAGATTCCATTTTATAAAAGACTCTATAACCATCAAATAGTGGGGCAATGTCTTCAATCTGCGATGCTGTAATTCTTTGTATAGTTTTCATATCAAAAAAAAGCTCCTTTTAAGGAGCTTTTAATTATTTAGATTTCTTCTGTTTATTTATCTCATCTTGTAGTTGCCTACTAATTTTTTGCTCTCGCTCTAAAGCTCTTCTTCTATGGTCTTCATATTCTACTTCAAGTTCAGAAAGATTTTGTTTTGCTTCTTGAGTTAAAATATTACTATTTCTAAATCTGTAAATAAACAAACCAAGTGTTAAGAACAATCCACCAATTATGGTCCAAAGAATAAAATTATATGTTCCTTTAGAAACAGGAATCCCTATAAAAGACATGCTATCTTTTTCTTCGGTAACAGCGCTTAAGTTAGTAGTAGTTTCTTCTAACTTTTTATTTAGTGACGTAATGGTAGTCTCGTGCTCTGCTATAGTTGCTTTAAGCTCACCCGTTTTTTTATTCATAGCCGCTATAGAATCCAATACATTCTTACGAATCTTAAAAAGATTGGTTTCTTTAACAACTTCATACCTAATGCCGTCTGCTCTGTAATTCCCAGAACGCTTTGCGATATAATCGAATTGATTACTGATAGGACCTTCGTCTAAAGACAGTTTATCGTCCTCTTCTTCAGTGTCTTGCGCAAATTGTACGTTACTTGCTAAAAGAAATGCGAGCAGTAATAGTATTCTATAGAATTTCATGTAATAGATCCTTAGGTTAATTTGAATAATTTAGAGTTGACTAAAGTACTTTATAATTGTCGAATTATAAAAAAAAAGTACAAAGCATAAACGCGTTTATTTAACTACGTAACTATTCCAAAAATAGATGTCTTGCCTTTAAATTTTTAATAATAGGTAAATCGACGCACTTTGGCTATATATTTAGCTAAACGAATTACTTGATGAGAATAGCCATATTCGTTATCATACCATATATAAAGGATAATATTTTTACCTGTACTTGATACAATGGTAGCCATACTATCATAAATTGATGGGGCAGAAGTCCCAATAATATCTGATGAAACCAATTCTTTATCTAGCGAGTATTTAATTTGCTCTACTAAATCACCTTCTAATGCGTATTTCTTAATCATAGAATTTACGCCTTCTAGGGATGTTTTTTGACTTACATCTAAGTTTAAGATAGCTAATGAACCGTTAGGTACAGGAACCCGAATAGCATTAGACGTCAATTTGCCGTCTAATGAAGGTAATGCTTTGGTTACCGCTTGCCCTGCGCCAGTTTCGGTTATTACCATGTTAAGTGCAGCAGCACGACCCCTTCTGTATTTACCATGCATATTATCGACCAAATTTTGATCATTGGTATATGAATGTATAGTTTCTAGGTGTCCCTTTTCTATTCCCAATGTTTCTTCTATAGCTTTTAAAATAGGGGTGATAGCGTTTGTAGTACAAGAAGCCGCTGAGAAAATAGCGGTATCGTCTGGATTATATTCTAAATGATTGACTCCGTGAACAATATTCGCTACTTCTTTGCCAGGCGCTGTCAATAGTACTTTTAAAGCACCTTTTGCTTGTAAATGTCTTTCTAATTGTTCTTTGTTTCTAAATGCGCCAGTGTTGTCGATAACCAAAGCATCTTTAATACCGTATTCGGTATAATCAATTTCCTCTGGCATGTTAGCATAAATAACATGAACTGTAGTACCATTGATTATCAGTTTAAGGTTGGCATAATCAACTTTAACGGTACCGTTAAAAATCCCATGAACAGAATCAGTTCTAAGTAGACTGGCTCTTTTTTCAAGATTTTCAATACTAGGCTTGCCTCTTACAACGATAGCTCTTAAACGTAATTGATTTCCTTTTCCGGTTTTGGACATTAACTCACGGGCAACTAATCTTCCAATACGTCCAAAGCCATATAACACTACATCTTTTGGTTCAATATTCTTGAAATCTTGAGCAGATTGTAATTTGTCAATCACAAAAGACTTTACATTGTTTAATATGTTATTATCCGAGTGGTATTCATAGGTTAATTTACCGATATCTAATTTAGAAGGAGGTAAAACCATATCAGAAATAGAGCGAAGTATTTCTACCGAATCAAAAATAGATATCGGTTTTTGAACAAATTCGCCAGCATACTCATGCAAGTGAATAATATCGCTTACATTTTTGTCAATAACCTGATTTTTAAAAAGAACAATTTCAATGGATTTATCATACCATAAATCGCTTACGATTTTAATGAATTCAGTCGTAGCTTTTCTACGATCAGCTTGAAATGCGAGCTCTTTTTCAAATGTGGTCTGTGGAGCCATAATTAGTTGATTGATTTTATAATTCGCACAAAACTAGAAAAATTAAGTACTTTAAATAAATATTTTTCAAAAAAAAGCCTTCGTTTTTACGAAGGCTGTATTTTATATTGAATTTTTATTGAAAGATAAGTCGGTCTCGTTCACCATTTGAACCTAGCATTGTAATAACTGTTTTGCCGTATTTAGATATTCCGCCAAAAGCATTATAGGCATCATCGATATTCCCAATTTCGTTATCGTCAATTTTAACGATTACTTTTTCAGATAAACCATAACCTCTATATCTTTCAGGTACCCCTATAATTTTTACGCCAGTTTTTGTTTTATACACCTTTTTGTCATGCTCTGTAAGGTTTTTTACCTCAAGACCCATTTCTGGGACAACCAAAGTTTGTCTTTCTTTAAGTGTCAATGGTAAAATTAATTCTTCATCTTTTCTATTGATAAGAAATTGCAAAGTGTCTCCAGGTCTCTTGGTTGATAGATATCCGGTTAAATCAGGATATTTATGTACATCAATTTCATCCACCTTCTTAATAATATCGCCTACAATAATTCCAGCTTCTTGCGCTGCAGATTCCTCTTCAACAAGTTCTATATATACACCGTCAATATTATTTATGCCTCTTTCAATAGCATCTCTTGTGTTTATTGGTGCCGGTCTAATTCCCATAAAACCTTTTTGAACATTACCATACTCTAAAATATCCTGAACAACTTTCTTGGCAATATTACTAGGTACCGCAAAAGAATATCCTACATAAGAACCTGTTTGAGAGGTGATAGCGGTATTGATACCTACAAGATCACCATTAGTATTTACTAAAGCACCACCAGAGTTGCCGGGATTTACGGCGGCATCTGTTTGTATAAAAGATTGATTCTTTCCTAAGTTACGTGCTTTAGCACTGACGATACCAGCAGTAACCGTAGAAGTTAAATTAAAAGGATTGCCAACGGCCAGTACCCATTCTCCAATTTTTGTATGATCAGAATCACCAAAAGCTAAATAAGGTAATTTTTCTTCCGGGTCTATTTTAATTAACGCAATGTCAGAATTAGGATCGGTCCCAATTAGTTCTGCATTATATGTTCTATTATTATTTAGTGTTACTTGTAACTGATTTGCTTTATTGATAACATGGTTATTGTTACAATATAACCGTCTGATGAAATAATAACACCTGATCCAGTACCTACTTGCGGTACGGATCTACCACCACCATTTCCGTAAAAAATATCGAATATATTGGCAGGAGCTTTACTTATGGTAATGTTCTTAACGTGTACCACTGCATTTACCGTGTTTTCGGCTGCAGAAGTAAAATCAACTTCATTGATACCTGCTCCTCTTGCGGAAGTGGGGGTGTAACTAGCATTTGCAAAACCGTTATTATTATCTTGGGTAATAATGGTAAAATTTTCCTTTTCGAAAAATAGTTTGTAGGCACCCAATGTAATCGCACCTGCAAAAACGGATACAAATAGGAGACTTGCTATTCTTTTCATATTCATTAAAGTTTTAACGTATTCTGCACAAAATTACTTGTTTTTATGTTATATAATAAGCGTTTAACTACTTTTTAACTACCAGCAAAACGTAATTATGTGCTATCTTTGAAGCTATTATACTAGCATGGAAAATATATTTTATAAATACCAAGGTACGGGAAACGATTTTGTGATGATTGATAATCGCAATGGACTGTTTCCGAAAGAAGATACTGCTTTAATAGCTAAGGTTTGCCATAGAAGATTTGGAATAGGTGCAGACGGACTTATTTTGTTGGAGAATGATTCGGAAACCGATTTTAGAATGGTTTATTTTAATGCCGATGGTAATGAAGGTAGTATGTGTGGTAATGGTGGTAGATGTATTGTCGCTTTCGCTCATTTTCTGAATGTCATTGGTAAGAAAACTGTTTTTATTGCTGTAGACGGCTTGCATGAGGCAACAATCGACAATAATGTTGTTAGCCTTAAAATGATGGATGTTAACGAGGTGAAAGAAAAGACAAATGCCCTATATATGAACACAGGGTCCCCGCACCACGTTCAAATGGTCAACGAATTAAAATCATTTGATGTTGCAAAAGAAGGAGCGCGTATGCGTTATGGCATTTATGGAGAGAAGGGTAGTAATATTAATTTTGTGGAACCCAATGCTTCTGGTGGTTTTGATATAAGAACTTACGAGCGTGGTGTGGAAGATGAAACATTATCATGTGGTACAGGGGTAACAGCAGTTGCAATAGGTATGTACCATTTGGGAAATACAAAGGAAAAAACAATACCTGTAAATGCGCTAGGAGGTAATTTAGAGGTTTCATTTAAAGAAAATAATGGATTGTACCATGATATTTATTTAAGGGGCGAAGCAAAACAAGTATTTAAAGGAGAATTAACGTGGTAAAATTAAAAGGAAAACAGATTTATCTAAGGGCTTTGGAGCAAAAGGACCTTAATCTTCTGTACGAACTAGAGAATAATACCGAAGTCTGGGAGGTAAGTGGAACTATTACTCCGTTCTCAAAAGATGTTTTGCAACTTTATTTAGATAATGCCCATCGAGATATTTATGATGTAAAGCAGTTAAGATTGGTAATATGTACAAATGAGCATAAATCCGTTGGTCTAATTGATGTATTTGATTTTGATCCAAATCATAGACGTGCCGGTATTGGTATTATTGTTTTAGATGAGAATCAAAGAAATAAAGGAATAGGGGCAGAGGCAATAACTTTGTTGTGTGATTATTTGTTTGACGTTTTAGGGCTAAAACAGGTATATGCTAATATACTAGAGGAAAATGCTCCAAGTCTACACTTGTTCAATAAACTAAATTTTGAAACTGTGGGAATTAAGAAAGATTGGGTGCGATTTAAGAATACCTATAAGAATGAATTATTATTGCAAAAAATAAATAACTAATGTACATCAAACGTATTTTATTGGGTATTGCGCTCGTAGGTTTAATTGGGGGCGGAATTTTTGCCTACATAGTATTTGGAACTTTCTTTACCCCAAATACAAATTTTAACAATGACGAAGCTATAGTTTTTATTCCAAGCAATGCATCCGTAAGTGATTTGGAAGAACGTCTTGCTCCTTTATTAGAGGACTTCAGTTCGTTTAAATCTGCAGCAGATAGAAAAGGGTATTTAAGTAATATAAAACCTGGAAGATATAGGATAGCTAAAGGGATGAATAACAATGAGATAGTAAACTCATTGCGAAGTGGAAATTTACCTGTAAAAGTATCTTTTAATAATCAGGAAAGTATAAATGACCTAGCTGGTAGAATTGCTAGTCAAATTGAAGCCGATAGTGTTGCCTTGGTTGCGGCGTTTGATGATAAAGAGTTTTTGAAAGCCAATGGCTTTGATGATGATAATAAAATTTCACTATACATTCCTAACAGTTATGAGTTTTTCTGGAATACTTCGGCAGAAGGTTTTAGGGGTAGAATGTTAAAGGAGTATAATCGTTTTTGGACAGATACCCGTAAAGAAAAAGCTAGTGCATTGGGTTTAAAACCTAATGAAGTTATTGCTTTAGCATCTATAGTCCATAAAGAAACCGCAAAAGTAAATGAAAGACCAACTGTTGCAGGGGTTTATCTTAATAGATTGAGAAAAGGTATGTTGTTACAGGCAGATCCAACTGTTATTTATGCTATTAAGAAAGAAACCGGTAATTACGATACTATCATTAAAAGAGTCTTGTATAGAGATTTGGAGATGGATTCGCCATATAATACTTATAAGTATGCTGGTTTGCCTCCTGGACCAATTGCAATGCCAGATATTACGGCCATCGATGCTGTTTTAAATCCTAAAAAACATAACTATTATTACTTCGTTGCAAATGTCGAAAAGTTCGGATATCACATGTTTGCAGAGAATTTAACGCAACATAACCGAAATAAAGAGCAGTACATCCGATGGATTAATGCTCAGAAAATCAATAGGTAAGCTTTTAACCGAGTTTTAGAACTTGTTAACTAAATCTAGATTCTTTTAACAGAACCTTTTTAAACTCTTATTATTTCCGTTCTACCTTTGCCGCAGAAATTTAAGCAAGCAAAAAGTAGTCGCCGTAAGTCTTAAGAAATAAAAAGTATGAAAAGATGGATATTAGCAAGTTGTCCTCTTATTGTGATGTTTATTTTATCTGGTTATGGATTTAAACCTTTTAAGGTTGAAGTGCCTGAGCAGCTAAGAGTAAAAGAACCTACTTTAGTTTCGTTTCCTCAAGACGAAGCTCTATTATCAAATTATCAAATTGCACCACCATTTTTAGGTAGTCAATTTATAGGCTTTAAAGAAGCATTAGCTTTTAAAGAGTCTCAAGGCAATTATTTTGTAACTAACACTTTTGGGTATTTAGGTAAATATCAATTTGGATTAGGTACGTTAGAATTGGTCGGTGTTTATAACGGAAATCAGTTTTTGAACAATCCTGTATTGCAGGAAAAAGTTTTTCTTGTAAATACCTCTCGTAACAAATGGATTTTAAGACGAGATATTAAACGCTTCGTTGGTGTATATATGAATGGAGTGGAAGTTACAGAATCTGGTATTTTGGCAGCAGCTCATTTAGCAGGGCCAGGTAACGTAAAGTTATATTTAAGATCACATGGTCGTATGGAAATCAGCGACGGATACGGTACAAGTATCTCTAATTATATGAAAAAGTTTTCGGGTTATGATGTTTCAATGATTGAAGCTAAACGCAACCCAAGAATATAAAAGTTTAAGTGGATATGAAAAAGAGGAACCTTGACATTTAATTGTCAAGGTTTTTTTTATGCTTGAATTATAAAAATTGCAGGTCTTTTATGTAAATCTACGTTTTCCCTTTTCCAATTAATGGCAGTCTTGGTTTTAATATATTCTGTTGGTAAGGTTATATCAGCGGCAACACATACCCTAGTACTAGGAGCTAAAGTTTTAATTAGTTCTTCTAGCATTTTATTGTTTCGGTAAGGGGTTTCTATAAACACCTGCGACTGTTTTTCTTCTTTAGATTTGCGTTCTAAGTTTTTAATGTACTTTTTGCGCTCAGTACCTTCAATAGGTAAATAGCCGTTGAATGCAAAATTTTGACCGTTCATGCCACTTGCCATTAATGCCAATAAAATAGAGGATGGCCCAACCAAAGGAATTACCTGAATATTTTTATCGTGGGCAATCTTTACGACAGCAGCACCTGGATCGGCAATACCGGGGCAACCTGCTTCTGAAAGGATACCAACATCAAAGCCTTCTAAGCATGGGTTTAAAAAACTAGGAATTTCTTCAGGTTCCGTAAATTTGTTTAAAACGAGTAGTTTTAAACTGGGTTGAGATTTTCTAGGGCTAATTTTTTTTATAAAATGTCGAGCAGTCTTTTCGTTTTCTACCACATAGTGGTCTAACCTTTCTATGGTTTGTTTAATTGAAATTGGTAAAACTTCTAAAGGAGGCATATCGCCCAATGTAGAAGGTATCAAATAAACTTTACCTATTTTACCGTTTTGTGTGCTCATTTATTTACTTTCTAATCTTGCGGCAATAATGTTACAAGCTTTGTCTATCATTTGAAATACGTTTTCAAATCCGTCTTCAGCGTCATAGTATGGGTCTGGAACTTCAATATGTTCAGTGTTCAATTCACTTAAAAGTAGTTTGACTTTCTCGGCATCTTCTTTTCTTCTGGCTAAATGAATTATATTACCATAATTGCTTTTGTCCATGGCATAGATTAAGTCAAAAGTATCAAAATCTGAAACTGTAAATTTTCTGCATACCTGAGAGCTAATATCTATACCGTGTTCATGAGCAACCTTAATGGATCTTGGGTCTGGTGCATTACCTACATGGTATCCGGCAGTTCCTGCGGAGTCAACGTAAATATTTGTAGCATCAACTTTACTTTTAAGAATGCCTTCTGCCAATGGCGACCTGCATATATTACCTAGGCAAACCATTAACACCTTCATGTAAAGTAAATTTTAAGAGAATTTCTTTGTTAAGTCGTCGATATACTTACGAAATTGCTTATCTGTCTCTGCTAAGTTATCTACGGTTTTACAAGCATGTAAAACGGTAGCATGATCTCTTTTTCCAATTTGAGAACCTATACTGGCCAACGATGCCTTAGTAAACTTTTTAGCGAAAAACATAGCTAGCTGTCTTGCTTGTACAATATGCCTTTTTCTAGTTTTTGACTGTAAAGTGGCAACATCCATTTCAAAGTAATCAGAAACTACTTTTTGTATGTAATCAATTGAAACTTCTCGTTTAGTATTCTTAACGAATTTTTCAACCACTTGCTGTGCAAGTTCTATAGTTACTTCTCTCTTGTTTAAAGTAGATTGTGCAATTAAAGAAATAATGGCACCTTCTAATTCTCTTATGTTTGACTTAATATGCTTTGCAACATACTCAATAATGTCTTCAGGTATTTCAACACCGTCTCTATATAATTTATTCTTTAAGATAGAGATTCTTGTTTCGTAATCTGGACTTTGCAATTCTGCAGATAATCCCCATTTAAAACGAGAAAGTAAACGTTGTTCAATATCCTGCATATCTACAGGGGCTTTGTCTGAAGTAAGTATTACTTGTTTTCCATTTTGATGTAAGTGATTGAAAATATGGAAGAACACATCTTGTGTACCAGATTTCCCAGATAAGAATTGAACATCGTCAATAATCAAAACATCTATTAACTGATAGAAATGGATAAAATCATTTCTAGTATTTTTCTTTACCGATTCTATGTACTGTTGCGTAAATTTCTCAGCAGAAATATATAAAACGGTACGTTCTGGATATTTATCTTTTATTTCAACACCAATAGCGTGTGCTAAGTGTGTTTTTCCAAGACCAACACCTCCAAAAACTAAAAGCGGATTAAATGAGGTGCCACCTGGTTTATTGGCAACTGCCATACCTGCAGATCTTGCTAAACGGTTAGAATCACCCTCTAGGAAATTATCAAAATTGTAATTAGGGTTTAATTGCGATTCTATTTTTATATTTCTTATTCCTGGAATTACAAAAGGATTACGTAATTCTGGATTTTTAGACTTAATTGGAACATCCATTTCCTGAGCTGCCATTGCACCTCTGTTAGAACTAGGGATCTTTTCAGTAAAAGGTTCTTTGTTTCCGTAGGTATTCTCCATACGAATGATGTATACCAATTTTGCTGTTTCTCCTAATTCTTTGGTAAGAGCTACTTTTAAAAGTTTAACATAATGTTCTTCTAGCCACTCGTAAAAGAATTTACTTGGAACTTGAATACTTAATGCGTTTTCAGATAGCTTAACAGGCTTGATAGGTTCAAACCATGTTTTGAATGCCTGCGGTTGGATATTATCCTTAATAAACACCAAACAGTTTTTCCATACGGAATTTGCAGTAACACTCATAATAAATTTTACACTTTTAATGGTTAGCGTTGAGCTATAGGTGATTAAATTAAATCAACATAGGTTCTCGTTCAACTTGGGCAAATATGTGAACAAATTATTGAAAAAAAAAATCGATTGTCATTGAATTTAACCTTTTTTTTTCTCATGTTCGTTTACTCAATAGGGGAGCTTTTAAATATATACTTTTTACTTTAAATAAATGCGAACAAACGAAATTTCTTTTCGAATAAGATACAGTGAAACAGACCAGATGGGCGTTGTCTATCATGGCAATTATGCTCAATATCTAGAATTAGCAAGAGTTGAATGGTTAAGGTCGTTAGAAATTTCTTACAAAAGCATGGAAGAAGGAGGTATAATGCTTCCGGTAATAAGTTTATCGATCAATTTTTTAAAGCCGGCTTTGTATGATGATTTGATAACGGTTAAGGTTATATTGAATAAAAAACCTGCTGTACGAATTGAATTTGATTATGAAATAATAAACGAAGCAGGAGAATTATTGGCTACAGCAAATACTGTTTTGGTTTTTATGGATATGAAACGAAAAAGACCTACCAAATGTCCACAGGTGTTATTGGATAAATTGAAGTATTAGAAACTAGTCAATTTCCTTTGTTTCTAATTTGTGATGTGCTTTTAAAAGTTTTACTGTTTTTTTGAAATCACTTTTGTTCACGGATAAAACAATTTTACATTTTAAATGTAAATCTTGTGATATAATGTTCAGTTGGTGTTTTTTTACTAATCGCATTACAATATCCATTTCTGAGTATTCAAAAATTACCGACACTTGTTTCTGTAAAACCTTAGTTATTA
>JGI24519J20070_1000032_pt1 | contig 72096 bp, 63 predicted proteins | sample LinPmetageLP43_FD_20070 | JGI IMG/M metagenome (IMG submission 20070) | reverse complement strand
CAATAATCTCTTCAGGCTTGGCTCTCTTGCCCATGTCTCAACTCCATAATCGGAGCCGGCACTAACTCAAATAACGGACCACTTTGCGGGAGGCAGAGCAGGATGTCTTGCCGACTGTCTTGAGCAGCCCGGCACCAAATTTCAGTGCGATTGCGCTATCGATTGCTCGTTGATTGCCGCAATCGTCCAGTATGATGCGAAGGTCTGCATTTGGCCCTCCCAGGACACCTTCGCCGTCGGCGCCTGCCTGCCGAAGCGTTCCGCAGCCTGACAGCAGCAAGCTGCTCGCGAGTACCCCGGTAAATACAGTCCGCATATGAATGTCCTTCGTGCACATTGTTCAGTTCAATCCACCGGACTGACATTTATTCCGAGCGCTCCCAGCCCCAACGACGCCGAGACTGCAGGCTGTACCGGTTGGTCGACGCTTGAATCGGTGCCAACATGAAATGCTATAAGGTTACCTGTGTATTCGTCGAAAATTGGCGCCCCAGAGCTTCCGCCCAAAGTCCCGCATGAATGGAGAAAATAGGCAGGTAGCTGGTCCAAACCCGACGACAGCAACCGGCAATTTATCCTCGACAGACGCAGCGGATAACCGTTTGGATGATGAAGGATAAGCAGTTCCTGTCCTTCGACAGCATCAGATACTGCCGAAATGCCAGTTACACGGTCAGCAGAACAGCTGGTCACTGAGAGGAGTGCGAGATCGATACCAGAGTCATACGCCGAGCCGCAAAGTTCCGCTGGACGCCACTCAGCCGTGGTCATGTGATTCATGTATCCGAATATGACGCCAATCTCGTGCGAAAGGTCATCGCCACGGTCGTCAAGCGAGGCGCCTGCAAAGCAATGACCCGCACTCACGATATAGTCATCTGAAATGCGCAGGCCCGTACACACGCTGAGCCGTCTCGAATCTTGCGATTTCCGATTTTCTCCGACGATCGTCGTCGTCGACTGGGACAGGATATCGATCCTCACGACATTCTCACCCCATTCTACGAAACGTGACGTCGAATTGAAGTCGGCGGCCTTTTCCAATGTCGGAATTGCATTTTCAGGCGGCGTTGCCACGATGCTGCCGAACCCGGCCGGGCAGTTGAGGTCGACGTTGCCAAAGCACCCGGGATGAAACAGTGATTTCTGATCCAGATTGTCCGCTTTGACCTCGGTCCGCTCCGACGTCGCTACGATGGCCAACACGCTCTCGACACCGCCGCCAACAAGCCGTCGTGCATCGGATTTGAATTCGGATAACAGCAGGAATCCCACGGAAAAGCCAACTACCGCGGACCCAGTCAATATCAGTGGTCTGGAAAAAATCACCATGTTTCTGACAGTTTGTCCCCCTCTAGTCCTGCAGCCAACCCCGCTGGATATCGGCTATGGATTCCCTGATGTCCGAAGAGAGGCGCACATACTTTCCGCCGTTTCCGCAGCCCAGCGAGCCGGCCGGAACATTCGGGGTCTCGACTGCCGAACTGGTCACCCCAGCCAACCGAAAGTCGGCACTGTCATAGGCGACTGCCCCAAAGTAACCCTCAACCGTGTAGTGTGTACCAGCCACCGGGACAAATAGCGGACCCCCGCTGTCCCCGTCACATGTGTCGGAATCGTAGGATGCGACGGGTTTCACAGCGCCAGCGACGATATGCATTCCCGGATGACATCCATACTGGGTGGCATCGGGTATGGATTGGCCGTCTGCGGGAAAAAACCCGCGGCAGTCCCGCGATGCGATCACCACATCTGTGAACATCTTGTCCCCAAATTTCAGCACCGGATTGCCGCTGTCAAATTCTCTTCGATACCCGAAGCCAACCACGCGGCCAGCCCGAGCATCATCAAGATCAGCGTCGGACGCCAGTCGGACGGGTTCGACATCGACGGGCTCCGAGAGCCGAAGGAGCGCAAGATCCAGGCCAGATGTGGCGTTCAGCGGATACGCAATATCTGCGACCCTGCGCACGCGGGAAAACTCACCCTTTCGAAAGGATTTTCCAAAAATCACGTAACTGTTGATATCAACTGCATTCCCGCTTCCGACGCAATGGCGCGCCGTCAGAACAGCAGCAGGCCCGACTAAGTTGCCAGTACAGATTGGTCGCCGCTTTCGAGATGATGAGACCAGAACGACAGTATGCGGCCATTCCGCAAGCGATAGTGCAGGCATACCATTAAACACCTCACCTTCACTACCATCGGGCTGAAGCGCATCGACCGTGTCGCGGATCCGACTATCCAACCCAATACCGTGCATCATGGGATGGTTGCACTCGGCGAATATTGAGTCTGCTCCATCGCAGTCCAGGTTTGCGTCGATCAAACCTGCTGACTTGAGCTGGTTGAGTGATACCTGCGGCTCCTTCAGATCCCCCACACGCACACTTTCCGTCCGATCCGTCGTCTGCAAGTTCAAACGCTTCCGTCGAAAGCGTCTGAGGTGAGTGCAGGTTCGTTGTCGCAAGCTCAGTCGTACCGGACCCCTCTTCGGCGGTCGTGATGTCGTGCTCCAACATCTGAATTTCATCAGCGTCCGATCGGACCTCCGTGGGATCCGCAGCTTGTTGTTCCGCATTGCACGCGCAGACGAATAAAAGCAGAATAGCACCCACAGCCGCCTTCAACATAATGGTCGTCACGCTGCTACCCCGCCGTGTTGAATTATCCTGCTGAGATAGAAACGTATTTCAAGTATCTCCGCTTGGCAACATTTCGTTAATCATTTAGTTTGGCGTCCGTCGGCGGTGGGGTCGGCGCGTTCCGGTCCCTTTTCGACAGGACGCCGGCTAGGACTGGGAGCAGAGCGTGCGAACTCTAGTCGTCTTCACGATCACAATCGCTTTTGTGGTTGGCGCTCTGTTCGCGGCTCTCTCAGGCAGGGATATGTCCGGGAACGGACGTCATGATGACAGCATGGAGAGTGATGGACCCGAGCCGGTTGCCTATGATCGTCTTGTGACACTGTCCTTTGACCGGAAGTCGCCCTGCGCAAACGCCGACGATTGCTCCAGCCGGCGAAAGGCACTCACGGAAACTCAGAAAGCACGTTATTCCGATCTTGAACGTCTCAATCGATATACAGGCACGAGCAACAACTACGAACGCGTCGATGGAATAGATGTCTCGACACCCGCCCGGCGCCTCGCTCGTAGCGTCGGTCGCCTCGACTTGACCACAAACACGGAAACCTACCCTTGCACCGGAACGATCGTTTCCAGAGAATATGTCCTCACCGCGGCGCATTGCCTGGTCGATCCAGAGACCGGTGTCCTGCGGAGCGATATTGAGCATATCGAGCTTGAGCTTGGCTACCTTGAGGAGGATGACAAGTATGATCAGGATAGCGATCGCCGCAACACCCTGTTGATTGAAGTGCCGGACGCAGCTGACTTATCTCGCATATTCTACGCTGTACCCTTTCGAAAAGGTTCGCGCATGGAGACGGTTACGGGAGGAGCCTGCTCAGAACTTGGAATGACGTCGAGACACACCGATGGAGACGATGACCTCGAAATCTGTGGCGGATGCCTAGACATGACGGATTTTGCACTTCTGAAAATAAAGGATGGATACACAGAAGACGTAGAACAGGCATTTCCGGTCGCAAAGCTGGCCCGCATCGATCCGAGCGTGGGGCTGGATATGCAACTGGTTCATCACCCGGCAGGAGGCATCCAGCTATTAACGCGACGCTATTGTCGGCCTCAGCCTTCTCGATCGGGCGGCGTCATGCTGAACGCATCTGTATTCAGGCATACATGCGAAACCCAGCCAGGAAGCTCCGGCGCACCCATCTTTTCGCCCCGGCACGATACGATCCTTGCGATACACACTTGCTGCTCAGACCTGAAGGTTCGCACATCGAGCGCGGCGGAGTCCTCCAATCATGCGATGACGGTCTCCGCTATGGCCGCCCTATCGACCGAAATTTCTGACCTTCTTGACGACGATGTCGCTCCTGTCCGCGATCTGGAGCGAGCAGGGGAAGCGCGACGCCTGTCATTGGAGGCGAAGGCTATCATGGAGTCCAGCCCGCACGCAGCACTTGAGCGAGCACACGCAGCCATGTCGCTATTGCAGGCGACGGACAACCCGGCTCAGCAATACCGCATAGACGCCGAAACTCAGAGCGTCCAGAAAATCGCCAACGAAGTCCTCAACAATCCAGCCCTTCCCGATGTGAAGTTGACTTCCGGTTCGAACACGCAATGGGCGGAAATCGTTCCTGGGGGCAAATTCATGGTTGAAATTGCCAAAGACGAGGACAGGGATGACGCTCGAATTGTTCAGCTTCGGACACGCGCAACGGATAACTACCTGTCAACGGGCAAATTTGGATCGGAACTCAGCCGCACACGAATTATACTCAACGACAAAGCCGACCCGTTGTGGACTTCCAGCAAAAGAGAATACCTGGTCACGCCCTCTGGTAAATTCCTGATCGTTTTCTCCAATAGCACCGGACCCAATCATGGCTCAGCCTTGAAATTATACACTGTGCCTGCCTTGACGCCAGTCTTCTCGGTAAATGTACCTGCGCAGGAAGCCGATGTGGGCACGGCCGGTCAACCTCCAGCATCTGAGGGGTTCGGCTTCAACTTCGATCAAGATGCGATCCGCTCGAATAACCCTCTCCGGATACATCTTGACGACGGCCACTTCGTGCTTGGATACGACAATTACATGGTCTTGACCGGCCCGGAATGGCCGCGCGTCGTTCGGCTTAACTGCAAGGAGGCTGAATGCATTTATGGCGTGCGGGATGGGCGTGTGCTTGCTGCCGAAGCAGTCGCGGGCGACGACGAAACTTCAGACCGCGTAAGCTTGAATTGGATATCCGCAGACGGATCGCGCCAGCAGGTGATCCAGGCTGACGATCCCGCTGCACTCACAGTATCTCGAGACCTATTGCATATCGCGCGCGATATTCCGGATAGTGACCATAAAGTGGAAATACTCAATCTCGAAACGCTTGCGCGCGTTTTCGTGTTCGATCGTCCGGATGTCATGCTACGTAGCCAGAGTCCGGGAAGCGGCTACTATGACGGACCAGACTTTCCGATGTCGCGCTATGGTAATCGCGGCGTTGCAGTTTTTCGTGATAGCGCTTACGAGGCCTGGGCTCTTGCTACAGAACCATGCGCATTGCCCTGCAACTCAACTTCCGCCTTTGACCTGATCAAGATCGATCTGAAAACTGGAACGATATTGGCGCGCTACAAAGATGTTTCAGACGTCATTGGTGCAGGCGATATACTGGACGCGGGCTTGCTGAATCTGCCTGATGGGAGCACCTTGATTTGGTCTGCGAACAATTTGGCGAACGTTCAACCTGACGAAAAGTCTTCGGCACTCACGCTCGTGTGGGAGGCAGTCAAACGGGAAACACCAAACAGCTTGAAGGCAGGCGCGAACAGACGCCTTTCAGCGCCTGAGATAAGCCTTGTCGGAGACAGTCCGATCATTCTTATTCGCGGAGATACAGATACCAGTTTCTCCAATTTGGATTCAAAGGAATTTGTACCGTTCAGGCTGGAACCAGAGTTCAGGATTGCCCGTTCCGATCAGCTTATTCCATCGCCATCTGGCAACTGGATCTCCGTTACCAGCAGGGAATCTCGGCGTATTGAACTTTATGATGTATCGAACCTGTCGAAAACGCCTGGCACACAATCGCGCACCAACTTTTCCCCCATGGCAACTCTGAGACCAACAATCTCTTTCAGCGCCATGCGGTCTGGCGGGGATATTCCCGTCTGGCACTCCGCCGCAACGATGCAAAGCCAGGTCGATGTGATCGTCAAGAAATTCATTGAAGAGGACAGGATTGTCTGGGATGTCTACACGCCCTCGAATGAGCCACTCAGCGGCGCTTTCTTGCACCAATACGTCGAAGGAACCGACTCGGAATCCTATTTTTCATCGCTTGATCGTGGCACCCTCTTTCGGAGGTCAGAAACACAGGGATGGAGGCTGGGACGGGGATTGGGTTCAGACGTTTGCGTATTCACGCGTTTGAAGATGGGCCTTGGCGGAGCAACGTTACGGAGCGAACGCAGCCACGATGTTCCCTGTCAGCTTCGCAAATTTCATCTTACCGACACGCGATTATTGTTTTGGGAACCGACCAATGATGATCTGGCCCGCGTACACCGTTTGGAGTTCGACCCTCAGCAGAATTTCGAGCCGACAGAAGATATCTATCTTAGTCGGCAGTGTCGGTCCCAGTCGACCTCAGAACACGAACCAAACGCTACACGCGCCGTTGCGGAACAGTCTGAAAGAATGATCGTTTCACTCGAAAGTGACTTCGCCAGCAATGCCCGCAGCGCCATGGTCTCCTGTTACGATGACAACGGTTGGAGTGGCACGGCACTCCTGTCTTTCGCAAAAGACGAGACTCAAGTGCACAACATTGCCGACTTTCAGGACCCAGCCAACAGGTTCGAGCCTCTCGGCGCGGTCTTCCTGTCAGGTCGCTGGTTTGTAAATGGAATATTGCTTCTCGCTGATGAGACAGAAGTATACGCCGTTCGCATTATGGATGAGCGAGGCGTTGAGATTGACACCCTCGAGTATGAATTTCCAATCCGCTTGGCGGCGCTCCGCCAGCAGAACCGTATTGCCATATTTGGCGACAGCATCTCCAGGATCGAGGCAGACCAAACATGTGGGTGCAATATTGATTTGGTCGACCCACTTACTCTCAAAAAGCGATCCGTCAGATTGCCCATCCGCAGCCGAAGCGTTGGGGTCGCGGAAACCGGTGATGGCGACGAGCTGTTTGTTGTTCAGTATGATGGACAGGTGAGTTTCCTCGACCCGGAAATTGGAAACAGCGAGGGACAAGCTCCATCTGCTCTTACGGGTAAATCCATTAGCTCCCCTGGACTTGCGAAAGTTCTTGGGTACACAGCCATAACCGACGTCGCCGAACAGCGCTTTGTCACGATCAGGTCATCAGGTGGAGACCGGCCCAGGGTATTTGACTTGAGCACGGGTGCTGAAGTGACAGGTCTTGGTTCGGGAAAGTACCCTAGGGATATCATGTTTGATCGCGCTACGATGAAGCTGACTTCGCTTAGTGAAAGCGCCTTTGGTTACGATGCGGGCCAGGATTTGCTGGAAAAGCTGCAGGCTCGAAGTGATCTGCTCAAAGGCCTGCCGTAAGCCCGTGAATCTTGTTGCTAATCGTGCACCCACTTGAGCGAGCCGGCACGTCGGACCCAGCCCCTGATCCAGGCCGCTTATTTGGAGACTCCATTCACCTTTTTTTGGTTAGGTGGTGGTGGTCAAAGCCCGCTGATCGGAGCTCTTGCGTAGCTCAGGCGAAGCGGGCCGGGCCCGCCTGACATTATCACCGAACGTCGCCGCAGCGAGGCCGCCGAGGGATGTGTGTGAGCGGACGGCATTTTAATCGATCCGCCGGGCTTCGATAATGCTGCGAGCCTCGTGGAGGCTGTCATGCTGCGATCTCTGCATGGTAAGGCAGTGTCAGCGCAGCGGGCAGGATGGACTCCGGCGCCGATGGCTTCTAGCGGCGACCTGCAGCGCGTCGCGATTATCTGCTTTTCGAAGCGCGGCTCGCCAATGTCGGCGTTCAGGATCTTTGAGACCAGATGTTGGGTAGAACGCGCTTTCCGGATCTCAGATGGCTCCGTCGAGGCTGATGTGCGGATCCGGGCTTCCGCACGCGCAGGGCATATCGGTCAGGCGACCTGAAAATCCGGTTTTCAAACCACTGACAGGATCGATCCGGTGCTGGCGCGATGAAAGAACCAGCTCCTCATTGTCCACCACCACCTCCCATTCACGACCGTCGATATGCAGCCCCCCCTTGGCGCATTCCAGCGCGAGCGCAGGTCCAATAAGGACGACTCGTCGTGCCGCCACGCCCGGCATTGCCCTTACGGCATCATAGGCATCTGGCCGCGCCCAGACCGTGCGGCCTTTGAACACAGCTGCTGCGTCATGGCCCATCATTTTGAGCCCCTCCAGCACTTCGTTCCCGACGCCGCAGATAGCGACCGGATCAAACTGGCGCGCGAGCGATTCCACACGTCCTGCATCGAACGGGCTGAGATCGGCATTTGTGCCATAGAGTCCCAGCAATTGCAGCGCGAACTCAAAAGGTGCGAACTGAACCACTTCCTGTACAACCGACACCGTCAGGACATATGCACCAGGCTTGAACGCAAAACTGCGGAGCGTGCGTGCCATCTGAACGCCGGCACGGTCAAGCTCGGTGCGTTTGACGGAATAGAACTGCGTCTTTCCGTGTACGGTATAACAACCAATCTGGTCTGGATGAGATGTCGTCATGTCTTTGTCACCCTTGGAATCTTGTGAGGCGGTCCGAGCTTCAGGAGTTCCTGCTCGTCGACCAGTTCCAGCACGAGTGGCACCTCGATCGCGACGGATATCCGCTCGTACAGGCGTAGTTTGAGGGCGTCCTCAGAATCCTTGAGTCGAGTTACATCGTACCCGATGCGCAGTTTGAGTTCGTCCATCTCCCGGTCAGCACGAATAATCTGGAACAGGTTGGCGCGCGTCTCGTCATGTTTCTCGACCAGACCCATGATCTCGCGCGGCAGGATACTGCGGCCCTTGACCAAAATCTGATCTGTCGCCCTGCCGAGCAGCTTGAACCGCGCATGGGTGCGCCCGCATCCGCAAGGCGAACGGTCAATCGACACAAGGTCTCCCGTACGATAGCGCACGAGCGGGCTGAGGCGATCCACCAAGCTTGTCACAACGAGTTCACCGATATCGCCATCGGCAACCGGCTCCGCCGTGATCGGATCAACAGCTTCAATAAAAGCGATATCTTCATAGGCGTGAAAGCCATTGTGCTCCCGGCACTCACATGCTCCCGCGACATCACCCAGGCTGGTCGTCTCAAACAATTCAAGTCCCCAGGACCTGGTTAGCGCCTTCTGGCGGTCGCCCAGCGGTTCGCCGCCGAAGATCGCGCCCTTGTACGACTTGAAAACGTCGACAGGGTCTTCACCTGTCTTCTCGAAATACTGCTCGAACGCATTGATCAGCGGATTCGGGAAGATGCTCATCGACGTCGGACGGAAGCGTTTTGACGCGTCCACGATCCGCGGAATTTCGAAGGGTGAGATGCTGAAGCATATTTCGGCAATGCCGAGTTCACTCAAGCTGCGGCGCCGGTGCCCACCCCGGAACGTGAACAGCATGTGGCAGACATGGTCACCGGGCCGGACGCCAATGTGCCAATGGTCGCGCGCATAGGTCTCCTCAGCTGGCGTACGGCGCCAGTTCGGCACCGGCGTGGGGTCGCCCGTCGTACCGGATGTCGTGCCAACCGAAACAGTTTGTCCCGGGCTGTCAACACTCATCCCGCCCGTGGGATCATTGTGCGCATCGCGGTAAGCGCGGATATCGTCCTTGGTCAGGAAAGGCGCCTTCTCGCGAAAGTCTGCCACGGATTTTATGTCGCCCGGCTTCACGCCTGCGTCCGCCCATACCTTCCTGATCAGCGGTGCATTCGCGACCGCGTATTCGCACATCACGGCAAGCGAGGCTTCCTGGTGGCGATCAAGGTATTCACGGCTGGCTGACTCGATCGGATCGAGCACATCCGGATAGATAATTGCATTTGACGCCATTTTTGGTCGTCTCCTCCCTGACTGGCCGGCTAACCGACGCTTGGATATCCTCCGCCACCGAACAACTTGTCGACGGCTTCCCGGTCGACAAACCCCACCGCACTGCGCGGCAGGGATTCGGCGAACTCAACGATCTTCGGCTTCTTGTAGGATGCGAGCTGGGCCCGGCAATGTTCGATCAGTTGTTCAGGGTCGACACTGGCGCCCGGTTTGCGAACAACCACTGCCTTGACGTTCTGGTCCCATGTTGGATCGGGAACACCGATGACACAGACGTCTGCGACACCCTCGTGCTGGCGCAGACACGCCTCCACTTCGGCCGGATAGATGTTCTCGACCCCCGACTTGATCATCGTGGTTTTCGGGCCAACGAAGACGAGCGATCCATCCTCCAGGCGTTTGCCGAGGTCATTGGTGCGGTGCCAGCCATCAACAACGCGGCGGGCATTCTCTTCAGGTCGGTTCCAGTAGCCGCACATGACCAGCGGGCCGCGGGCATGGATCTCTCCGGCTTCACCGACAGGTAGCTCGATTCCGTCTTCTCCGGCGACCTTGACCTGAAGGAACGGCGATGGACGTCCGGCCGCCACGCCCCCCATCCAGGTTGCAATGGTGAGGCCGCCAATCTCCGTCTGACCGTAGCCGCCTGGCGCCTGCATCATCGGCGACGCGGCAGGCATTACCATGGGCATGCGATAGTCCGACATGCCCGGATCCGCAAACAGGCTGGACGTGTCGTACTTGCCGTCGGCGTTCAGTTCCCGCATCTGCGCAATCGTCGGCGCGGCGATGAACGCATGCGTCAGTTTCTCGGCAGAGATCATTTCAAGCAACTGCTGCGCATCGACGCGCGAAACGAAAGCATTTCGTCCGCCTGCCATGAACGTCGCCAGCGTGCCCATCAGCACGCCAAGATGGAACATCGGGCCCGAAACGAGGTAGCCGGATTTTTCCGTGACGCCCTGCGCAACCTGACTGAGCCACGCAACGATCAACAGGGACTCATGACTGAGCAAGGCCGCTCCCGGTCGACCGCTGAATCCTGCCGTATAGATCGCCAGCAGCGGTGTCGACGGTTCCACAGGCGCAAAATCTGTCTCAGGGTCAACTGACGCGATCAGGCCCTCATAATTGTCGCCATCCGCGCAGCCATCGTGACATATCCAGTTGGAATCCGGGCGCCACGCCTTGCGTGCACCGCGGTTGATCTCACCGATTTCCGCTTCCTGCCAGAAAACCACTTTGGGGTCGAAATCATCCAGCGCGAACGCGATCTCATCCGGTGACCAGCGCCAGTTCGCAGGGCACAGAATTGCGCCGACACGCGCACACGCGAGCAACGTCTCCAGCACCCGGAAACTGTTCTGCCCGAGCCAAAGAATACGATCGCCCCGTTCCACGCCGCGCGCACGCAATACGGCGGCCAACCGGTTCACACGTTCATCGAGCTGCGCATAGGTGAACCTGTGATCACCATCGATAACGGACGGCATTTTCGGACGGCTACGCGCCTGCTCATGCAGCAGGTCGCCAAGACCATAGGCGTGGACACCGAGATAGGGGGCGAGTGCATCGTGTAGTTTCATCGTATCAGGCCTTGTGAAAGATCGGCAGTTTCCAGCCGTCCTGGATATCGTTCCACTCGACTGCCACTTTCATGCCGATCGTGACGTCTTCGGCTGGCATGCCGACAAGATTTGAAACGAGCCTCGCCCCAGGTGCCCCATCGAGGTCCACGACGATCGGGACATAGACGAAGTCCGGCACATCCGGGAACGGGGAACGCGTGCAGATCGCAAAACTGAAGACTGTGGCTGTTCCCGGCAGTGTCGGCCACTTCACATCCTGGCTCTGGCATCCCGGACAGAACGCGGTGGGTGGCATGCGGAAATGTCCGCACTTCCCGCATTGGCATGCGGTCAGGCGCTCTTCCTTGGCCGCCTGCCAATACGGCTCGGTCCAGGTGTCTGTCGTTATCTGGATATGATCGCCCGGAACGGCCTGCGCCACGCCATACTTGATTCCCGACATCACGAATCCCTCCGAAGAATACAGCCCGACACAGGCAGTGAGGCTGGCCCGCCGGTGACGAGCGCAAATTCTGCGTCTTTCACTTGGTTGATGGCAACGCCGCGCAGCTGCTCAACGGCTTCGCGTGTATGTGTTGCACCTATGATATACGCTTCCGACAACTGGCCACCGTGCGTGTTCACAGGGGTCGAACCGCCCTTGTACCGTATGGCCCCGCTCTCTACGTACTCCCCGCCTTCGCCCTTCTTGCAGAAGCCATAATCCTCAAGCTGCATAACGACCATGGCGCTGAAATGGTCGTAGATAAGCGCCACGTCGATATCCGACGGCGCCAAGCCGGATTGTTGCCACAAGCGATCGCCAATCGGCTTGTGCCCCGACGATCCGAAGTCCGGATCCGGCATGCCCATCCAGGCAAACGCCCTGCCCCAGTTGCGTGTGCCGCCATGGGCAGCAGCGTGTATTAGAACCGGCTTTTGTTTCAGGTCTCTGGCACGCTCGGTCGAGGTCGTGATCCACGCCACAGCACCATCGGTTTCGAGACAGAAGTCGAGCCGGCACAACGGGTCGGCCAGCATTGGACTGGCGAAATATTCGTCGAGCGTCAGCTCGTTCCTTCGAATGGCCTGCGGCCGGTTCATCGCATTGAGGCGCTGGCTGATGACCACTTCAGCAAATGCTTCGCGGCGTGTTCCATAGAGATGCATGTGACGCCGAGCCAAAACGCTCATCAGGTGGCCCGGGCCGACCAGGCCTGATGGTTGCAAAAATGAATTTTCAGGGCTGGGCGCAGACGCGCCGAATACTGTTCCGAGCCGCTGGCGATACTGCTGGAGTGCCATGACCGTGACGACATAGTTCGCGTCCTCGTTCTGGATGGCCGCCGTCGCCAGCCCGACCGCACCGGCCGCGCCGCCGCCGCCGCTCGTTAGCGCAGCTGTAAAGCCGACCTCTTCGATTCCCAGCATTTCCATGAGCGAGGCCGTGTCGACCTTGTCGCCATAGCCCATCTGCGCGCCCGAATAATATGCAAACCCGTCAATCTGCTTGACGTTGATCCCCGCATCGTCGCACGCCTTGAGGATGGCTTCGCCGACCATTTCATTGATGGTTCGCGGATAGCTTTTGCCCCGGATGTAATAGTCCGTCGCGCCGACGCCAGCGATGGCGCATTTGTCCTGATTGACCCAGACCAAAACAGTCCTCCTGTTCCTCTGGCGCTATGCACCAGATATATAACTAGGTTATAATGCGCTTCTTTCGCCAGTGTCCAGACCTGTCTGTGGAAAACAAATGGCAACCTGATACTCAGGCAAAGTGAAGGCGACGGTACTTGCCTTTGAAATAGAGCAACGGGTCGCGACGCGGTTCGTATTTCGCGCGCTCCACTTTTCCGACAAGGATGACGTGATCACCGCCGTCGTGCAGGGCATGTCGCGAACACTCAAAATTCACCAGCGCCCCCCCGATCAGCGGAACATTCTTCTGGCCGCGCTGCCAAGGCGTCTTGGCGAAGCGGTCCTCACCCGGCCGCGCGAATGCATTCGACACAGGCTGCTGACCGATGTGAAGCACGTTCACCCCGAAATGCTCGGCTTCCTCGATCACTTTCAGGCTGCCGGATGTCTTGGCGATGCAGACCAGGAGCAAGGGCGGGTCGAGCGACACCGATGTGAACGAGTTGGCGGTGAGGCCGACAGGCTCGCCCTTGGGGCTCATCGCCGTCACAATCGTCACACCCGTCGCAAAGCATCCGAGCGCATCGCGCAGGGTACGCGCATCCGAGCCTGACCTGTAATCGGGCATGAAGCGCGGCACCCGTCGCTCGAGGAAATCAAGCAGCGTGGCGTTGAACAGGTCAGACCGGTCGAAGGCAACCATATGGCCAGCCTCTCTGATCTCCGCGAACTCGGCATTCTCGAACTTCTTCACATAGCGCCCGGCAGCATCTGCTGGCGTGAGTTCGCTCAGCGCCCCCCGCACGAACAGGACCGGCAGCTTGATGTTTTCGGCTGCTGCGGACACCCGGCGCGTCGCTGCCTCAAGATCCATGCCCTTCAGGAATTTCGGATCCCAATCTTTCTTCGTGTCTGTACGCTCGGCATACTTGCGCAAGGATTCGCTGACCTTGTGCGCTGCGGCGGCGTCTATTTCGGGTGGCGCATCGACGAGAACCAGTCCGGCAGCAAGATGCCCACCATCCTCGCCAATCGCCGCAGCTGCTATCCAGCCACCGAGAGAGGCCGCAACAATAACGGGTCGCGACGGCAATTGTGCCAGCACACATTTCAGGTCCTCAACGAATGCGTCGAGATCGTACCTGGCATCCGGCGGCCATTCACTGGTCCCGTGTCCACGCAGGTCGAGATTGATGACCTGCCGACCAGCCGTAACCAGCGACGCTGCCACATCGCCCCAGACTTGCCGTGTCTGGCCACCGCCATGAAGCAGGAGAACGGCCGGGTCGTCGGGAGAGCCGCTGACTTCAGCGCGAAGCGTAATGCCACCAAAGCCCTTAAATTCCTGTTCGGCCATCGGCCATTCCTCCCTCGGTCATCTTATGATTCTTTGGTCAGCCACTCGACGATCATGGCGGTGCGGCGCGCCATCAACAGGCGGGCGATCTCGGGATCGCCTGCGAGAATCGCATCACAAAGCTGAACCTGGAGGACGCGCGAGCGCTCCCGGTCTTCCGCCTGCTGGTAAAACCGGATGCTCTGCTCTTCACGGCCGAACGTGTAGCCAATCTCCATGAAGAGGCCGATCGCGGGGTTGCCGCTCATCTCGGACAGGAGGCGCGCGAGACGGGTCTCCTGTAGGATCGTTGATTCCGGCGTGTCATCCGCTCCGGTTATCGCGGCCAGCGCGTCCCGGTGTGCGCGAAGCGCCTCTCGCAGTCCGTCCTCCTTGCACGCAGCGGCAAGAGCCGCCGCCTCAGTTGCGATCAGGCGCGTGACCACATGCACATCCATGAGTGTGGCACCGTTGAGTCGCAGGTATCTGGCGGGGGCGCGGATCACGTCGGCCGCCGAAGGCCGTGTCGCAAAGAAGCCGCCACCCTGCCCCTTGCGAACGGAAATCAGCCGGTCACTTTCCACGATCTTGGCCGCCTGGCGCAGGGTTGGGCGGCTGACGCCGAGACGCTCCAGCAGTTCGACTTCGGCGCCGAGATGGTCGCCTTCATTCGCAGCGAGTGAAAGGTCGGCCAGCCGTCGCGCCGTCTCCGATACGCGGCTGCGTGGGGAAACTCCCGACTCGACTGTTTCGTAAGGCATGGCGCACTCCTGATCAAATTGGTTACCTATTTTGGCGATTTTGGTCAATAACCTAGTTGTATAACTCGCATTTTTGAATTATTAGTTACCTATTAGAAGTCCAAAATGACACGCAATGCAATCGGGAGACACTCCATGCAGAACTTTGTTTTCAGTGCCGACGCCCATGTGGTCGAACCGCCCACGCTATTCCTCGACGGCCTTCCCGCCTCGCTGAAGGATCATGCCATCCATGCCCGCAAGGAGGGCGACTACCTGATCACCGGAACCAAGGACAAGACGATCTACCGGCTGCGCGTGGGTGCCAAGGGCGACAAGGAACTCGGTGACCGCGAGCGCCGCGGCGTGAGGGAAATCCCGGGACGCTTGCTGGACATGGAGCTGGACGGCATCAATGCAGAGATCGTCTTCCCTTCGCTCGGCCTGTGGCTCTACTGCCTCGACGATGCCGAAGCCGAAGCGGCCTCGTGCAAGGTCTACAATGACTGGAATAACAATTACTTCAGCGGCAATCTCGACACGTTCGTGCGTTGCGGCGTCCTGCCCGTTCAGGACTTCTCCAATACGCTTGAGGAAATCAAACGCCTCGCCAAGCTCGGCTTCACCGCCGCCATGCTGCCGGCCGTCACTCCCCCGGGCATTCCGAAATACAATGACGAGGCCTGGGACCCGATCTTTGCCCTCGGCGGCAATGTTGGCATCGTCTTTGTCCTGCACACCGGCACGGGTCTTGAAACCGTCGTTCATGAACGCGGCCCGGGCGCGGCCGTCATCAACTATTCCAACCAGATGGGCGACGCCATCAACTCCTGCCAGTATCTCGTGGCTGGCGGCGTGCTCGATCGCAACCCGAAAGCCAAGGTCGCTTTCATCGAAAGTGGGGCAAGCTGGCTCTCCGCCATCGCCGAGCGCATGGACGAAGTCTATGTCGCCCACCACATGTTCGTACGCCCGAAACTCTCGATGATGCCGAGCGAGGTCATCAAACGCCAGGTGTTCGTATCGTTTCAGCACGATCGCGCCTGTATCCTCCACCGCAACGAGATTGGCGTCGAGAACTATATGTGGGCATCTGATTACCCCCACGCCGAAGGCACGTTCCCGAAATCGAAAGATATCGTCGAAGGCCTCTTCGCCGGTGTCGATATTTCAGAGACGGACAAGCGCCTGATCCTCGGCGGCAATGCTGCACGTCTGTTCCGCCTCGACAATCCTGCCGTCGCGGATCTCGTTACGGCCTGATACTCCGGTCCTCCAACTGGAACACCTTGACCCTCTCAGCCCGCAATGGCTGGGAGGGTTTCTTTTTGTGCTGCTTCGTCGCGACCAACCGTTCTTGCAGCCATGAAAGCCCCGAACGCGCCAACCAGCAGGCCGACCGTGATCGTTGCCAATGCATACCGTATGGACTGTTCTCCGAACGCCCCGGTATAAGCATCGCTCAAGGCGCCTGCCAGAAATGTTCCAAAACCGATACCACTCAGAATGATCAGCAGGTTGATCAACGCACTGACTGTCGCCCTCATGCCCGTCGGCACGATGGCAAATGCCATGGTCGTGACTGGCGCGATCCAGAGTGTCATCAGAAACTTGAGCAGGACAAAGCTGATAAGTGCCCCCACGGCACCTGGCAGAAATACAAAGGCCAGCGTAAACGGAAAGGCCGTCAGCAGGCTCCAGCCTGCAAGCCGCGCATTGAAGCGCAGGTCGTGCGTCCCGAACTTGTCACCCAGCCAGCCTGCCACAAGATTGCCCGTTACAAGTCCGGCAAGGATCGCATAACCGAGGTATTGAAGGTCCGCCTTCTCGAAATGATGCACGCGGAGCAGGAATGACGCGCCCCACATCAACAGGCCAAATCCGGTGATCGGGACGGAGACGCAGATCAGCGCGACCCAGCCAAGGGTCGGACGCTCCGCAACAATCCTGAAGACCTGCGACAAAGGGACGAACACGGCAGGTGCAACGCCCGCCACCCCCTCGCGCGCGCGCCTTGGCTCAGCGACAAACAGCCAGACGACCAAAGCCAATGCGATGCCCGGCAAGCCCAGAGTGATGAACACATGGCGCCATTCCATTCGGGCTGACAACAGGCCTGCCAGTATGACACCGAGGGAAAGCCCTGTCGCGCTTGCAGCCTGCATGAAGCCGATAACGCGCGTACGTTGTTCCACAGGGAAGATGTCGGTCAAAAGGCTGAATGCAGCCGGGCCGGCACCACTTTCACCGACGGCGAGTGTCATGCGCGCCGCCAGCATTTGCCAGGCGTTGCCAACCAGGCCGCACGCTGCCGTGGCCAGACTCCAAAGGCCAAGACTCAGCCCGATGACACGCGGTCGATCCGACCCATCGGCATAACGCGCAATCGGCAGTGCAGACAATGCGAATACAATCGCAAATCCGGGTCCTGCCAGCAGGCTGAGCATCGTGTCGGAAAGCGCGAACTCCGCCTTGATGTCATCCTGGACAACTGAAAACGCCTGCCGATCGACATAGTTCAGCACTGACACAAGACCCAGTAGGCCAAGCGCGGCGTAGCGACGTCCTGCCGAAATAGAAGGTGTCAATCGAGCGATCCTTTGCGGACGATCTGGGAAATGAGGCCGGCAACATCATGGTCGATTAGCGCGCCCGCGAGCGTCTGGCTGGACCGCAGCCGGCTTTCCGGCATGTGGCCGTATCCGCCGAAGACATAGCCCTTCATGTGGGCATCCCACTGTTCGAGAATGAACAGGCCATAGTCGCGCCACGCCTGTTCCGGATCCACCGTAACGCCTCCCGCACCGAGCCCTGCGACATAGCGGTCAAAGAGTCCTCGCCCGTGAGACTGGCGCATCTCATTCGGGATCGCCGAGTTGAGAAAATAGGCAAGGTCACGCAGGCCGTGCCCGCGGAACATGACCTGCCAGTCAAACAGGCCGGCTGTACCATCCGGCGCGCTGTATGTGTTTCCAAGATGCGAGTCGCCGTGAAGAACCGTCGGCGTCAGCGTCGCCCAGTAGCGATAGACGGCCTCATCGTTCTCGCTCCAGTATTTCAGCAGCTTACGAATGGCTTCAGGCTGCGCCGCGCCGAGTTCTGTTTCCGGATATTTCCTGCGCGCTTCTATGTACGATTTCCGATGCCATTTCCGCCCGAACTTCTGCAGGCGCGGGCGCAACCAGGCGAGATCGCCCGCGAACCGGTCTGAGTTCCAATACGTCGCGTGCAGGTGCGCCAGCGCATCGACGACGGCCCCGGCATGCTCAACCGAACACTCATGATGCGCCCAGTACGGAGTCAGCCCCTTTGCCTCCAGGTCCTCCATGATCAGAAGGAACCGCCCACCCGGGTAGAACTCCGCATGGAAGGCCTTCGGCGCGATCATGGAGACTTCGGGCTGGAGCTGGGAATAGAAGCGCATCTCGTTCTCGGCCATGTGCAGCATGGCCAGCGTTTCGCGCAGGTAGGGGCCGTGCGGCGTTGCCTTGGCGAATACCGACGGCGGCAGGCCCGCAGCAAGCCCCGCATCGTTCCATGTCAGTTTCCAGCGGCGCCGGTCGGTCATGCCGTCATGCCCGTCGATGATTTCGGCATGCTCCAGTTTGGCCCCGGGCACGCCTGCCCCGATGAGCTCGCCGAGCCATTCCGGCGTGACATCTGCGGCCCTATGCGGCGCCTCGATCTTCAGGCCTTCGGCATGCGCAAGGGCCATGTCGGCTGCTTCAAGCGCATCGAGGGCATATTCGGCGAGCGCTGTGTTGATACTCATTGTCATGATCAAATCCTCAAACAGGAAGGGCGAGACCTTTCAGTCTCGCCCTCCAGGAATGGTTTCAAACGCGGGACGTCCGCATTATTTGGCGCCGAAACGGTAGGTGCCCGTGATCCCGTATGTCGCTGGCTCACGGCTCTGGCCACTCACATAGCCGAAGTTCGAGATGTACAGGCTCGTCCGGTTGTCACGATTGTCGAGTACGTTACGACCCCATACGGCGAGTTCGAAACCGTTCCCGAAATCGATCCCGACCCGGGCGTTGAGGGCACCGCTGGCTGGCGAGGCAATCGCGTCCTGTAGCGCGTCCGACCCTGTCGACACTTCGCTGTTGAAGTATTCGTCACGCCAGGCGTAGTCGAGCCGTCCGGTGAGTTGGCCGAGTTCGATAGGCGCGCTGTAGATTGCGGCCAGGTTGAATTCGGATTCCGGAATGGCAATGAAGTGCCGGTCTGAGACGTCAACGCCTGCATCCAAGTATTCATCATACTCGGAATCAATGACCGATGCGCCAGCCTGTACGCTGAAATAATCATTCAGGATGGCCGTCAGTTCTACTTCGACGCCGGTATTCTTCACCTTCGCCGCATTCTGGACGACCGTCGCATTGGCGCCGCCGACAGCAATGATGACGGAGCGCTGGGCATCGTCGATCTCGTTGGTAAACGCTGCCACGTTCAGGCGCAGCCGGTTGTCCAGAAGATCTCCCTTGAAGCCGGCTTCGATCTCTTTCACGATCTCCGGATCGAAATCCAGGTCGCCAGTCCCATTCAGGCGCAGATTCTGGCCACCCGAGCGATAGCCGCGGCTATACTTGGTATAGACGAGAACATTGTCAGTCAGCTTGTAATCGACCCCGAGCGTATAGGACACGTCGTCGAACGTATCCGAATAGGTTTCCTGACAGTTCGGCGGCGTCTGGCCGCCAAGGCAAAAGAACACAACGCCGCTCGGAACGAAGGAACGCGAATTGTTCGTCGTGACGCCCTTTTCGTCTTCAGAATAACGGACACCAGCCGTCACCGCGAGCTTGTCCGTCACGTCATACGTGCCCTGCGCGTAGACACCGACACTCGTATTGTCGATGTCGCCGCGATAGTTGAGTTCAAACGGACCAGCCCCCGGGACAGCGAAAAGCAGCGTCCGTGTATTGGTCTTGTCGAACCCGGTCTCCTCGAAATAGGTCGCCCCGACAACATAGCTCAACCGGTCTTCTAGCAGGCTGCCAGCATACTGGCCTTCGATGGACGATTGTTCGAGGCTGATGCCTGAACCGGTTGCATGCATCGATGTCACATCAGTGCCACCAAGCGAGCCGCCATCAAGGTCGAGAACGCCCGCCGATTTCACTTTGCGCTGGCCGGCAATCAGCTTGAACTGGCCGCCCTCAACGTCCCATGTCAGTGTACCATTATACGTCTGGCTGCTTGCCCGCAGAAATGGGTTCGCATCAAGGGCAACATCGTCACCATCCGAGCCTTTCACCACATTTACATAGTCGGGAATAACGACTGGGAACGTCGTTCCGGGCGCCGCCAGAGGGTTGATCCCTGCAAGAAAAGCCCCCGTCAGTCCGGCAGCATAGATCGTGCCACTACCCGGACCATTCATGTTCTGGTCGAACCATTCGCCCGAAAGGACGAGTCGGATCGAATCTGTCGGCGTATAAAGAATCTTGGCGCGCGCGTTGCTGATATCGCGATTGTTGTAGTCTTCACCGGTCACAAGGTCGTTGATGTAACCATCACGTGAGCTCATTTGGATCGCACCGCGAACCGCAAGAACATCATTGATGATCGGGGCGTTGAATATCCCCTTATAGGTTTGTGCACTGAGATTTCCCAGGCTTGCTTCCAGTGTCCCCGACATGCCGTCAAAATTCGGATCGGCCGTTGTGATGAGAATAGCACCGCCGGTCGTGTTACGGCCAAACAGGGTCCCCTGCGGGCCCTTCAAAACCTGCACGCCTTCGATATCAAGAAGATCAATATTGAGGCCATAGGCACGCGCCCAGTAATAACCATCAACATAGGTTCCGACAGACGGATCGAGCGTCGCAAGAACGTCGTTCTGGACCTGGCCGCGCATCGAGAAGATCGAGGCCGTAGGATTGGAGCTCCCTTCGCGGATTGTCAGGCCGGGCGTGAAGGCTGCCAGGTCGTTGACCTGCACGACGCCTTTTTCTACCAGTTCGGCGCCTGTGAAGGCAGTGACAGCAACAGGAACATCCTGGAGGTTTTCCTCAACCTTCCGTGCCGTGACGGTCACGATTCCAAGCCGGCGTGCGGTCGCTTCTGCATCAGCCGCATCTTGCGCGACAGCCGGTAAACCGATGATCGCGGCACCCAGAGCCGCCGCCGAGACACCGAGAATATTGAATTTACAAGCCTGCGCGCCGGATGGCGACTGGACGGAGCTGTGGTTCGTATTGAATCTCTTTGTCATATTATTTCCTCCCACGAACCCACGTCATGGGGCTCTGTTTTACTTGTATAACTAGGTGCACTGTGAATGACAAGACTTTAGGGAATCCGGTAATCCACGTTGGCTCAACTGTGACTTTCGAGCATCAGTGCGAGATGCGGAACATCAGCCAGTGCCCGCAGGACATCATTGAGGTGCGTGCAGCCGAGTGTCCCGGGCAATTGGTCAAGAACTTCATTCCGGAAATCTTTTAAGGGCGTCCCGATCAGCCGGTCGATGTTCGCAGCCGCAGCAGGGCACTCGCGGTATGGCAGGACTCGCGGGTCCGCCGCGACCGAAAGCAATGCCATCCCGTTCAGATCGGCCGTTGCCGATACCCGGTATTCGTGAACGGCGTCCCTCCCGCCATGCGGCGCTGTGGAACTGTCCTGAAAGCCGGCTTCAATCCGGATCAGGCCCGCATCCTGCCAAATGTCGATCCAGCGCCCCCGGCGCATGCCCACACCTTCCTGCGCTGCAAGCGGGTGCCACCCGGCCGGGTCGTCCGGATTGACCAGAGACCCCACCCGTGCGCTCGACTGGATGTCGTGGCGGGGCCGCCCGAGCTCATCCAGCGATGTGGCACCCGGTCGGAACCCGGCACAGATGCCTTCCATTTTGGGAAAGTTGCGACGCGCCGATTCGCTCACACCCTCGGGGCTGGCCCAGTCATCGCGCCAGCGTGACCAGGCCCAGCCGGCAACCAGGCTTGCACCGGCAAAATCGTCGAGCAGCAGGTGCAGCGGTGTCGCGATCGCTTGCATGGCGCCGAGTTGAGCTGCGATTGCAGTCCGCGACTGGCCCCCTCCTCGCACCCCGACCAGGCTCGCAGCATCTGGAAGACGCGGTATTGTCTCAATCGCCCTGATCTCCCGGCCCATCGTCGCGACGATTTCGAACGCCCCCGTGGCAACGGTCGAACAATCTGCAAGATCTCGCCCCGTCAAGGCATCGCGCGCGTTGCCCGACATGATCATCGGTCCGCTTCGGCCTTCGGGCCAGGACGAGTCGATCGTGCTGGTACGGCGTACGGAGTTCTTTCGCCGCACAGGTGCGGGTCCGGCGGACGTGTTGGGTGCGTGATCGGGATCGGCCATCAAGAATATCCTGTCACCGGGGCGGCATCCTGATGGCGCCGTCGAGCCGGATATTCTGCCCATTGAAGTAGATGTTACGCACGAACTCAAGCACGAGCGAGGCAAACTCCGTCGGCTTGCCGAGCCGCTTCGGGAACGGTACCGAAGCAGCAAGGCTTTCAAGCACCTTTTCCGGCACGCCCATCATCGGCGGCGTCGCAAAAATTCCAGGCATGATCGAGTTGATGCGGATACCTTCGTTCATCAGGTCGCGCGCGATCGGCAGGACTAGCCCATTGATCCCGGCCTTGGATGAGCCATACGCCACCTGGCCGATCTGGCCGTCCTGCGCGGCGACGGAAGCCGTTAGTGTAATCACGCCGCGTTCACCATCTTCCAGTGGATCGAGCGACAACATGCCTTCGGCCGTCATCGCGGAACACCTGTAGGATGCCACAAGGTTCAGCTGCACAATCCTGTCGAATTCCTTTGTCGGATAGCGCTTGATCGCGCCGGTCTCCCGGTTGCGCGAGACGATCTTGCTCGCGCTGCCGCCGCCGGCGCAACCAACGAAAATTCGTTCCTGACCATTGGCCGCGCGCGCCTTGGCGAAGCCGGCCTCGCAGCTCTCTTCATCCATCACGTTGACCTGGCAAAACACGGCGCCAATTTCCCTGGCCGCCGCCTCGCCCTTTTCGGCGTTGATGTCGAAAATCGACACTTTCGCACCGGCGTCCGCCAAAGCGCGCGCTGTCGCGTTGCCCAGCCCGCTCGCGCCGCCCGTTACGATGGCGGCCGTGTCCTTGGTGATTATCATACTTGTCTCCGTCTCAGGTTCGGTGATGTTAGGGGGATGTCTCGAAAAGCTTGCGGATCTGCACCACGGCCGGCTTCATTGACGCCGTGCGCGGCAGGTCACGCACCGCCAGGAACCGCACCGGTGTCTGGTAGGGCAACAATTTGTCCTTCAGGTAGGCTTTGAGGTCTGCAACTGGTGGCAGCGTCGCGCCATCGGCGAGAATGATCGCAGCGACTGGCACTTCGCCGAGACGCGAGTCGGGTACGCCGACCACCGCCGCTTCACGGATCGCAGGATGCTGCTCCATCACGCGCACAACATCGTCCGGATGAATCTTGAAGCCGCCACGCACAATGGCATTATCGGCCCGCCCCTTGATGAACAGGAACCGGTCCGCATCCAGCACGGCCCGGTCAGTCGTGCGGCGCCATGAGTCTGCATCGCCAAGCTGCGGCGCCTTCAGCTCCAGCAAGCCCTCGCCGCCTGCCGCCACCGGCTCGCCCGACTCCGCGTCCACGATCCGCGCTGTCACATCGTGATGCAACCGCCCCGCAGCGCCGCGCTTGTCACTCCAGTGCAGACGGAAATCCTTCAGGGACCAGCCTGCGATCGCTCCGGCGAACTCGGTCGCGCCGTAATTGCCCAGGATCGGCAGGTCGTAGCGCGTGAGGAATTCGTCGACGATGGCGGGGTCCAGCGGAGCCGTGCCGCTGATAATCGCCGACAGGCTCGAGAACGTATCCGCCGGCAGATTCGCTTCCAGTATCATGCGCAGCGCGGCAGGTACGCCTGGCGCGACCTTGGGCCTGTGCCGGACAACCGCATGCGCCCAGTTCTCCACCGAGAACCGCTCGACAAGGCATATCCGGCGTCCCGCCATCAGCGCGCCAATGACACCGTAGATCCCGCCAATATGCGTCACGGGATTGATGATCAGGGTCGTATTGTCCCGCAGCTTCACTTGCGGCGTCAGCTCACGTGACTTTTCGTACTTCGCCACGGCCGCAAAGCTGGCATCAAACGCGGCGCGTGTCAGCGGCACGCGCTTGGGCTTGCCTGTCGTGCCGCTTGTCAGCATTTCGATGGCGATGGCCTGAGACCCGGCCTCATTCGGCAGCTCACCGCGGCCCTTCGTCTTCAGAACCGTTGCGCCCAGCAAGGGGTCAATCTCGATGATGGCCGCGCCGGACGCTTCAAGCGCCGTCCGTATCCCGGGACGGGCGAGGTCCGACGCCTCACCGACGACGACAGGCACAGCGAGGCTGGCGATATCGCCTGCGAGCGTCTCGTCGGGATAGAGCGGGTTCAATGTGACGAGGCACCGGTCCGATGCGAGCACGGACAGGATCGCCGCCACGTGACCCGGCCGGTTGTGCAGCAGCACGCCGACGCGCCCACCCGCAGGAATGTCCAGCGCGGTCAACAAATCGCTGATCGCATCGACCTGCGCGTTCAGTTCGCCCCAAGTATACCAGACATCCTTGTGATCAATGACCGGCGCTGCCTCGTCGAGTGCCATGACGGCGCGCAGTGTGTCTGTGATGATGGCCATGGCGCCGCCTCCCGGAATTCAGAGCAGCGCTCACGCGCCACTTATATAACTAGGTTATACTCTGAGAGATACGCAATGCAATACGCGACGCGACGTCAGTCCGCGTCGATGATCATCTGCAGTGATCGTGCAAGCCAGGTTCGGACCCCAGGGGAAACCTGTCCTTCGAAGGGAGCTAGCGGCAACACAAGCCGGTAGGTGAAAAATCCCGTCGCAATCGCCATGATCTGCGCGGCCCGCGCTTCAGCATCATGGCCCCCGATCCACGCCTCAAGCGGCTTGAGCGTCGATTCACGCAGGAGACGTACAGCAATGGCCTGCGTGCCTTTGTCGGCCGCCGCGAAGACGAGCATGGGCAGGGGATTGATCCGCCCTTCGGGATCCGACGTGAACAGTCGCGCCACGGCATCACCAAAATCCTTGCGCGGCACGCCTGTCAGCAAGCCGGAATCGAGCACTTCACTCAGCGCTTCCTCGAACAGTTTTTCCTTCGATCCGAAGTAACGGCTCACCAGAGCCGGGTTCGCCCCGGCCTGCGCCGTGATCTCCTTCAGTGATGCTTCGCCATAGGGCCGCGTCGAGAAGACCTGCTGCGCCGCCACAAGGATTGCCTCGCGCGTGCGCGCCGCGTCCCTTTTTCGGATGTCCTGAACTTCGTTCATGCACTTGGTTATATATGTATTGACAGTTTTGTAAATCGTGATTTACTTAACAAAAATAGCCGGGAGAGCAAACATATGTCAGCCGTCGCAGCCCCAGATCACATCTCGCCAGACCGGATCGTCGAATTCGACTATCTCGATGATCCCCGCCTTGCTGCGGATATCCATGACGGCCTCCTCGCCCTCAAGACCGAGGCGCCCGGTATCTTCTGGACGCCCGCCAATGGCGGACACTGGGTCGTCTCGGATTCTGACCTCATATCCAAAATCCTGAAGACACCGGCGCTCTTCTCCAGCAAGCAGCTGCAGATTCCGCCACGCGATGACGCGCCCCGCATGATCCCGGAATCGCTCGATCCGCCTGAGCACCTGCTCTATCGCCGCCTGATGATGGAGTATTTCGAACGCTCCCGCATTGCCCACCTCCAGGCCCGCGTCGACCACTGGACCGACCTCGTCCTCAGCGAACTGAAGGACAAGCCCGGCTGCGAATTCGTCGATGCTGTCGCGTCCCGCCTGCCCATCTATGTCTTCATGGAGTTCGCCGGCTTCCCGCTGGACCGCGCGGAAGATTTTCGGGGCCTTGTCGAAGGCATGTTCCGCTCCACTGATCCCATAAAGCGCCAGGAATACGCCATGCGCATCATGGGAGAGCTGCAGCAGGTCATCTCCGCCAAGATGGAGAGCCCAGGGGAAGACATCCTCAGCAAACTGATCCAGGCCGATTTTCAGGGCCGCAAGCTCACCTTCGAGGAACTGATGTCCATCGGCTTCCTCATGTTTATCGCCGGCCTCGACACGGTCACCAATGCCATGACCTTCGGCATTCGCCACATGGCCCGCGATGTGGACTTCCGCCGCAAGCTCACCGCCAATCCCGAGCGTGTTCCGGAGGCTGTCGAGGAACTGATGCGCCGCTACACCTTCCCGACCCTTCCGCGCCAGGTCACCGAAGACATGGAATTCGGCGGCGTGACCATGAAGGCCGGTGACATGGTGCTTTGCCTGATCGCCCTGGTCGGCATCGACGAAGACCTCAACCCCGACGCACTCAAGGTCGATCTCGACCGTGACAAGCGCACGCATTTCGGCTTCGGCACCGGCGGCCACACCTGCCTCGGCCGTCACCTCGCCAAGATGGAACTGGAAACGCTCTACCGCCGCTGGCTGGAAGACTTTCCGGATTTTGAAATCGATCCGACACATGCCCCCGCCACCCCGCGCGGCGGCGCAGTCATGGGCATACCGGAGCTCTGGCTCCGCCTGAACGCTTGAACCCTGGGAGAATAAGAATATGGCCGAGACAACTCTGCCCGACGTGAAGATATGGATCGGCCACAAGGGCCTCAGCAGCGGATCCGGCGGCACCCACGCCCACCTCAACCCGGTGACCGGTGAGAAACAGGCCGACATTCCGCTCGCCGGCAAGGCTGAGGTCGACCAGGCCGTCGAAACGGCTGCTGAAGCGTTCAAGACCTGGCGCATGACCCGGCCCGAGCAACGCCGCGACATCCTCAACAAGTTTGCCGAACTGATCGACCAGCACAAGGACGAGTTCGCCGCCCTTGCTGCCAAGGATGGCGGCACACCCCTGATGGGCGGCATGGGCATGGCCATGCTCTCGGTGCAGTGGACCAAGTATTATGCCGGCTGGTGCGACAAGCTCGATGGCGATCTCTATTCCACCTATGATACGCGCGGCGAGTTCGCCTATTCGGTGCCCGAGCCGCTCGGCGTCGTCGGCATCATCATCACCTGGAACGGCCCGCTCATCTCGCTTTCAATGAAGGTCGCTCCCGCGCTCGCAGCCGGTAATTGCGTCGTCGTGAAGCCTGCCGAGATCACGCCCTTCGCGCCGGACCTCTATGCCCGCCTCGCAAAAAAGGCCGGCATTCCGGATGGAGTCCTCTCGATCATCCCCGGTGGCATTGAAGCCGGCGAAGCCCTCGTCACGCACCCGAAGATCGAGAAGCTCAGCTTCACCGGCGGTCCCATCGCGGCCCGCAAGATCATGGCCGCCTGCGCCGAGAACATCAAACCCTCCGTCATGGAACTCGGCGGCAAGTCGGCCAGCCTCATGTTCCCCGACGCCGACATCGACGCCGCTTGCGCCCGCGCCATCCAGTGGAGCATCGGCGTCATGGCCGGTCAGGGGTGTGCCCTGCCGACCCGCCTTCTCGTCCACAAGGACATCTATGCGGAAGTCTGCGAAAAGCTCGTCGCCATCGCCTCGCAATACAAGGTCGGCGATCCGTTCGAGGAAGGCGTTACCGTCGGCCCGGTCATTAACCGCGCCGCCTGCGACCGGATTGTCGGCATGCTCGACCGCGCCAAGGCTGAAAAGTCAGGCCGCATCCTGATGGGCGGCAATCATTGCGGCGGCAAGCTCGCCAATGGCAATTTCGTCGAGCCGACGATCATCGCCGACGTCGATCCCAGGAGCGAGATCGCCCAGATCGAAATCTTCGGCCCCGTCCTCCTTGTCTTCAAGTTCGAAACCGAAGACGAAGCCGTCGCCCTCGCCAATGACACGGAATACGGCCTCGCCGCCTATATCCAGTCGAACGACATCAAACGCATCCACCGCGTGGCCGAGCGCCTGAAAGCAGGCGGCGTCTACGTCAATGGCGCCGTCCAGATCAATCCGCACACGCCGTTTGGCGGCCTTGGTCTCTCCGGCTTCGGCAAGGAGGGCGGCCGCGCCGGCATCGACGAATTCCTGCGCTATAAGACCGTCGCGATCGCTTAAGCTTCAAGGACACATGACATGACATTCTCAATCGACCAGTTCCGCCTTGACGGCAAAGTGGCCATCGTCACCGGCGCCGGTGGGCGCGGCAATTCCATCGGTCGCGCCTACGCCATGGGCCTAGCGGCCGCTGGCGCCTCCGTCGTCGTTGCCGACATCAATGAAGAGGGCGCCAAGGCCGTCGCCACAGAAATCACCGCCGCAGGCGGCAAGGCGCTCGGCGTGCGCACCGACATCACGGACCCGGCCTCAGTCGCTGCCATGGTCGCTGCAGCCGAGAAGGCGTTCGGCGGTGTCGACATCCTCGTCAACAATGCGGCCCTGATGGTCGAGATCGTGGCTACCCCCGCCATCCAGCACACGACCGAGCAATGGAACCGTGCCTTCGCGGTCAACGTCACCGGCGCCCTGAACTGTTCGCAGGCCGTCGTGCCGCTGATGGCCAAGCGTGGCGGCGGCAAGATCATCAACCAGGTCTCCGGCGGCGCCTATCCGCCCTCCACCGTCTACGGCATAACTAAGATCGCCCTTGTCGGCCTGACCACCACGCTCGCCCGCGAGCTCGGCAGCCAGAACATTAACGTCAACGCCATCGCCCCCGGCAACACGATGTCCGATGCCGGCGCCATGCTGACACCGCCTGACTCGCCTTTCATCAAGGCACTCGAAGCAAGCATCGCCATGCGCATGCGCGGCGAACCTGACGAACTGGTCGGCCCGCTCCTCCTCCTCTGCTCGCCGGCAGGCGCCTGGATGACCGGACAGGTTCTCCATGTCGATGGCGGCTGGATTATCCGGCCTTAGTCCTCAAGGAACACCAGGACGATATGGATCCTCCGCGCCGTCCTGCTGGCCGCCTGGCCTGCCATGGTCTTCGTCAGCGTCCGGGAGGTTACCGGTCTCGGCGCTGCAAAACGCCTTCCGGGACCGCGCCGATCAGCAGCATGAGAAGGGCAGTTCCACGAGGTTTCCATACACCGGTCCATATACATCGCCTGGTTCTTCGCGGGGGCCTTCCGCATACAGGCATGGGCTGGCCGGGAAAGCATTCCCGACATCTTTCGCAAACCACCCGGGCGCGTCATTTCGCCCGCATGGTTGAACGCAATCGGGGGCGTGTTCAATTTCACCGTCGCGTTGGCGCTCCTGTGACCTGAGTCCGGCCCTTCGGATCCCGGACTGGCTTTGCTGTCTTCGGCGCCGGCTGGCTGGTGATGGGATGGTGTCTCTCGACCCATATCACCTCGCTGAAGCGACTCGGTCAGGCGATCGATCCAAGCACAGACGCGCTGTCGCTCATCGTGGCGACGAGCGGCAGGTGCATCGTCACCTGAATCCTGTGCGTCTCCGCCGTCCCGCCAGCCGTACAGTCTTCAGCGATCACCACATGATACCCGTTCCCGACCGCTTCGCACGATCCGCCCATCAAGGCGACATTTGTCGAGACGCCCGCGAATACGACTGTGTCCACATCGAGCCCGCGCAATGTCGCGTCCAGGTCCGTCCCGGTAAAAGCGGTCATGCCATGGTGGCGTTCGCTGACAATATCGCCCGCACCAACACGCACATCCTCATGAATGGCCGCCGATGGTGTGCCCTTCATCAGGTAACCGCCCTTCTCGATGCGCGCGGCCAGCACGCAATTGCGGTTCCATCCCAAACCCTGCGGCCGCATCGTCACGATGCAATGTATGACCGGATGGCCGGCTATCCGGAAGCCGTCAGCGAGAGCGTTGATCCTCGGTACGATCCCACGTTCGGCCACCTGCTCCACAAGCGGCGACTGGGTATAGGCCCCATTCGCGATGCCATTCTGGATTTCCGAAATGAGCAGCGCTGGCCGCCTGCCCGGTTCCAGTCCCCGAACGCCCATCACCCCTTGTCCTCTTCCACAACTGACCTCAGCGCCGCATTTGGGTTCTCGCCTCTGGGTCGCGGCGGGTTGAGGTTTACCCGCCCGCCATCCACCAGGATCGTCTCGCCTGTCACATAGGACCCCGCCCGGGATGCGAGGAACACCACCGCCCCCGCCACATCCTCCGGCTCACCCGGCCGCTGCAGGGGAATGCCGCTCACGATCTGCGCCAGCGCTTCAGGCCGATCGAAGACAGGTCTGGACGACTTGCTCCGGATGAAGCCCGGCGAGACACAGTTCACGCGAATGCCGTCGACCGCGAACTCATCGGCCAGTATCCGGCTCATGTGCGCGACACCCGCCTTCGAGACCGAATAGGCCAGCATCCCGGCATTGACCGAATGTCCCGCCAGCGAGCCGATGAGGATCATGCTGCCACCCCCCTGTTTCGCGATCACCGGCCTGAAGGCCTGGCAGAGCCGGAAATTGTTGTGAATATTGGTCTGCAGCAGCCGGTCGAAGCGCTCCGGCGGTGTGCTCGCTGCCGGCCCGATGAAAGACAGGGCCGCCGCATTGCAGACAAGGATATCCACCCTACCAAAACAGGCCGTTGCTTTCTCGGCAAACTGATTGATCCCAGCCCGGTCATCGAGGTCGAACGGCACGGCCCTGGCAACCCTCTCGCCTGGTCGGCCCGGTGTCCGGTTGATCGCCTCGGCGGCGTCTTCGCAGCGTTCCGCATTACGGCTCGACACGATCACATTGGCACCCTGCCTGACCAGCTGTTCCGCAATGCCACGGCCGATCCCCTGGGTCGACCCTGTTACCACGGCTGTCTTGCCTGTAAGATCGAAGAGGCTCACTTTGCGCGCCTCATGCGCCGGGCAGGAGGAAGTCATCGACGTCGATACCGGTAATGCTACCGGTCACATAGGCCGCAAAATCGCTGACGAGATAGGACGCCAGCGCGCCGAGTGAACGCAACTCCTGCTTCGTACCTCCGCCAACGACACGGCTGGCAATCGTGTTCACGCGAATGCCGTCCCGCGCCCATTCCACCGCCAGCGTCTTGGTCAGGTTGCCCAAACCGCCGGACGCGGCCGCCTGCACCGTCCCGCCGCCGTCTTCGGGCAGGTCAAGGAACAGGATCGATCCCGTCAGCCCCTGCGCGATCAGGCTTTTCGCCAGCTCCGCCGCATAGAAGAACCGGCTGTCCAGCCCGGCTTGCATGCCCGCGCGCCACGCTGCAAGGTCAAGCTTCTCCGCACGCATAGTCGACACCGGCCCGCCCGCATGCACCAGCAGAGTCACCGGGTCGCGCGCCGCTGCGCTTGCCGCCACTATCGCTTCAGCCGCCACCGCATGGCTGCCCGCTACCGGCCCACGCGCAATCGTCGCGCCGGCCGCCGCTAGTTCATGCGCCACGGCTTCCACGCCCTCGCCCTCACCAATGACAATCGCCACCGGGTCTTCTAGCCAGCTCGGCACTGTGCGGCTCATGCGGTATACCCCCAGACATTCGATCGCTGGTTCGGCGGCACAAAGTCCGGCGACATCAGCGCCCGCCTCAGGCTCTCGCCCCCGTCAATCATCATCACCTGCCCCGTTATGGCCGATGCAAACGGCGAACAGAGGAAAGCCGCCGCCCAGCCGAATTCCTGCATCCGCCCCGTGCGCCCGGCCGGGATCATCCGACCGAGGTTTTCCACCACGTCCGGGTCATCGCCATTCGTTGAGGCGCCATGCGGGAAGAAGCCCGCCGCCACGCAGTTCACGCGGATACCGCTGTCCTTCCAATCCCTCGCGAAGGCTCGTGTCATCGTCGCCACGGCCGTCTTCGCCGCAGCCGAGTGCGCATCACCCGGAAACCCGGTCCAGATATATTGCGCGCTATTGTTGACGATCGCGCCCCGCGCACCCAGCGCCAAGCGCCGCCGGGCAAACTCCGTCGAGCACAGGAAGGTGCCATCAATCGCGATCCGCGTGATCGCGTTCCACGCATTCGTCGACAGGGCCTCTGCCAGCGCGGGGAAATTCCCGCCCGCATTGTTCGCCAGGATGCTCACCGGCCCCAGCGCCGCTTCCGCCGTATCGAACGCCGCGCTCACCGCTACCGGGTCACGCACATCAGCGCTCACCGCCAGCGCCGTCTCACCCATGGCCTCGATCTCGGCCACCACGGCTTGCGCCTTTTCAAGGTCTCGGCCGACAATCGCCAGCTTGGCACCACCCTGCGCAAAGGCCAGCGCCATGCCACGCCCCATGCCTGAGCTGCCGCCAGTCACCATCACGACATCCTCGGAGAACACCGCCTCCGGCAGGAAGGATCGCTCCGCAAAGGGCGGCTCCACGATCCGGTTAGGTCTCTTGGTCGCCATCAGGCGCCTCCCTCGATTTTACGTATCTTGCGCCGTCTGTGGACATCATGCCATTGATCTGTAACCTGGTAATCGAAGCGACCACATCCATGCCCCACTCCGAACAAGCTGAACGGGCCGCCATTACCCAGCTCATGGCGCGCTACACGATCAACGGCGACCGGGGCGACGTCAAAGGCCTCGCCGCCTGTTTTGCACACGACGGCGTGCTGGAATTCCCGGGTGCGCGCGCCGAAGGCCCGGATAACATTGTCAAGGCGCTTACCAGCGGCACACGTGATCCCGCCCTCAGCCTCGTACGCCACCATCTCACGTCGTCCCTGGTCGAACTCGGCGGGTCGTCCGGCGCCACAGGCCGCACCTATTTCCAGGTCTTTTCGAATATCGGCCTGGACCATGCCGGTGTCTATGTCGATCGTTTCGTCCGCCTCCCCGGGGGCTGGTATTTCCACCACCGCCAGGTCCGCATCGACTGGCAGTCGCCGGACTCCCTGTTCCGAAAGTTCGAGACGCGCCACTAGAGCCCCCGTGCGATCAGCACTTTCATGATCTCGTTCGACCCGCCATAGATCCGCTGGATCCGCGAGTTCTTCCACTGCTTGGCAATCGGGAACTCGTTCACGTAGCCATAGCCGCCATGCAATTGCAGGCAGGCGTCCATGATCTCCCATTCGGTGTCGGTCACCCACATCTTGGCGATCGCTGATGTGTCATTATCCAGCGTGCCATTGCAGGCCTTCTCGATACAGTCATTGACGAACGTACGCGCCACGACGGCTTTCGCCTTGCAGGCGGCGAGCTGGAACTGCGTGTTCTGGAATTCGAAGACTGACTGGCCGAACGCCTTGCGGTCCTTGGTATAATCGAGCGTCCAGTTGATCGCCTTCTCCATCGCGATCACGGAATTGACTGCGATGATCAGGCGCTCGCGCGGCAGCTCCGCCATCAGCTGGAAGAAGCCCTTTCCCTCGACGCCGCCCAGCAGGTTCTCAGCCGGGATATAGACGTCATCGAAGAAGAGTTCCGACGTGTCCTGCGCCTCGTGCCCGATCTTGTCGAGCTTGTTTCCCCGCCGGAAGCCCTCGACCTTGTCTGTCTCCACGACCAGAAGCGACACGCCCCGCGCGCCCTTGCTCGGATCGGTCTTAGCGACGACGACAATAAAGTCGGCAATCTGTCCGTTGGAGATGAATGTCTTCGACCCGTTGATGCGATAGCCATCACCATCCTTCAGCGCCGTCGTGCGGATCGCCTGCAGGTCGGACCCTGCGCCCGGCTCGCTCATCGCAATCGCGCACACACGTTCGCCCGATACCAGTTTCGGCAGCCAGCGCTGCTTCTGTTCCTCGGTGCCGTGCAGCTGGATATAGGGCGACACGATCACATTGTGCAGCGTGATGGCAAAGCCGTCGAGACCCAGCCGCGCGCACGTCTCGCACAGGACGATATCGTGCCGGAAATCCCCGCCCGGCCCGCCATATTCCTCCGGCAGGCTGACGCCCAGGAATCCGGCCTCGCCAACTTCGGTCCAGAACTCGCGCTCGACCTGCCCGTCATCGACCCATTTCTGAATCCGTTCGGGCGGCGCGGCCCGTGAAAAGAAGCGCTGCGCCGCATCGGCGAACATGCGCAATTCCTCGTCCTGCATGAAGTCGGGTAGGGGCAGCGTGAGCGTGGACATGGGCGGCAAACCTCGCGGTCAAAGGGTCAATGCCCGCAGGCGGGCCATGATCCTTAAAAGCACACCTAGTTATATAACTCAATGCCCGGCGGCACGCGTCCTCAAGTCCGCCTTCAATACCTTGCCTGTCGCGTTGCGTGGCAACGCCGCAATCAGCTCTACCACTTCCGGCGTCTTCTGCTTCGCGATGCCGAGCGCCGCGAAATGCGCCTTCACGTCTTCGAGCGAGGGGGCAGCGCCATCGGTCATTTCCACATAGACTTTCACCCGCTCACCCAGCCGCTCGTCCGGCATGGCCACCGCGGCTGCGTCAACAATGCCTGACATGCGCCGCATCGCATCTTCCACTTCGCGCGAGGAAATGTTCTCACCGCCGCGGATGATGATGTCCTTCTTTCGGTCGGTGATGTGCAGGTACCCGTCAGCATCCACATGCCCGACATCGCCAGTGCGATACCATCCACCCGGCAGGAACGCTTTCTGGTTCAGGCGCGTGTCAAAGTAGCCGAGAAACAGTTCCGGTCCGCGCGTCACGATCTCACCGTCACCCGTCTCCAGCACCTTGTCGTCTTCATCCACGATCAGGATTTCCGACCCCGGCATCACACGTCCTTCGGTATTCAGCCGCGACTCCAGCGAATCCTCCGCCTTGCCCATCGTCACCGTCGGATGCTCGCTCGAGCCATACGCGTGCACGACACTGATCCCGAGATCGACGCAACGCTGCACCAGCGCAGCCGGCACTGGCGCGGCTCCGAGCACATAATTCTGCAGGCTCGACAGGTCGCGCCCGTCTTCGGCCGCCGCATCCAGCAGGCCGCTCATGTGAAACGGCGTGCCGGACGATGCGGTGATCTTGTACGTGTCCACTAGCCGCGCCGCCTCTTGTGCATTCCACTGGTCCATCGCCACAACCGGCGTACCGTGCGCCACAAAGCGCAGCAACTGCAATGCCCCCGCGACATGTCCCGGCGGCCAGGGTGACAGGAAAGTCTCCTCCTCTACCGGACCGCGCGCCTCCGCCTGCGAATCCAGCTCCGCCAGCAGCGTCGCGCCGGAATGCATCACGCCTTTCGGATCCGCCGTCGTGCCAGACGTATAGACCAGGAAGGAAAAAGCTTCCGGCGCCACGCGCGCAGGGTCGCCGCCTGGTTCACCGGCTTCGAGCACGGCATAGCTGTCGCCCGCAACAAAGTGATGTTTCAGGTCCGGCAGGTCGCCACACGCCGCCAGCAACGCCGCATAATCCGTGCCCCGAAATTCATCCGGCGTGACGATCGCTTTTGCGCGCGACTGGCGCAGCACGAAAGCCAGATCCTTCGCCTTGTAGATTGTCACGATCGGCAGGAATACGGCGCCCGCATAGGCCGCACCGACCAGCGCTGTCAGCCATTCGGCCCAGGCCGGCAGCATGACCGCCACGACATCGCCTTTGCCAATGCCCAATTCCCGGAAACGCGCACCTACCGCCTCGCCACGCTGAAACAAATCGGCCAGCGTTGTGATTTCAGGACGCACATCGGAATGCACGACAAGGCGCGCCTCCGGCTGTGCTCTGGCCGCCAGCACAAACGCATCATGCAAACTTGAATGAAATGCCATGTCGTCTCCCGATCGAATTTTCAGTCGCAGGCGTTTCACAATGCGCGAGCCCGGACAAGCCTGATGAATCCATCTTGACCTCAAAATAGATCGTCGACAGGACTTGCTATACTATGTTTAGTTAGTACACTAGGTTTAACAACTAAAAATTGACGGCGGGTCGCTCGGAATTCCGGGTGTCCCGAATATTCACAGGGGAGAAACAAAACATGTTACGTGGCCATAGGACTGTCGCATCCGCATCGCGGTTTTTGATCATGCTCGGCACGGCATCGGCTATCGCCATATCTGCGGCGAACGCTCAAGATACAGCGGAGGAGGTCCTTGCGCCGATTGATGAAACGACAGACCGGGTCAATCGCCTTGGCACGATTGTGATTACCGCGCAAAAACGCGAGGAAAACCTTCAGGACGTTCCAATCGCCGTAACAGCCTTCTCCGCCGACTCAATCGAGAAGCTTGGTTTTGATCAGATCAATCAGGTCGCATGGCAGACTCCGAATTTTACGGTCACCGGGCTTCAGGGTGAAGGTGGAGGCGGATCGACGAATGCTTGGCTCAGCCTCCGCGGTATCAGCTTCGTTGACTTCTCGAACGTCAATGATGGACCCGTCGCGCTGTATATCGACGAAGTTTTCCAGCCCGCGCAGGGCGCCGCACTGAGCCAACTATTCGACGTGGAGAGGGTTGAGGTCCTGAAGGGTCCGCAGGGAACCCTGTTCGGCCGCAATACGACTGCGGGTCTGGTCCACTTCATCTCGCGCGACCCGGGCGACACACTCAATGGGTATGTCAGTGCCGAGGTCGGTGAATTTGACAAGCGCGTTCTTGAAGGCGCCATCGGCGGCCCCGTCACGGACGGACTGAAAATGCGCCTGTCTGCCCGTTATAGCGAAAATGGGGAACTGCAGACCAATCCGATCACAGGACAGGGAGGATTCGGCGAGTCGGAAGTTATCGCCCTTCGCGGTACCCTCATGGCAGATCTGACGCCAGATGCGGATCTTACGATCCGCGCCAATCACACGCAATCACGCGGCACCACCACAAGCCCCGTCTTCTTCGGAATCCTCGAGCAGGATGGCGTCACGAATTGTGCCGTCGGCAATGTTGAGGCAGGCAACTGCTACACCCGGCTTGGATTGCAGATTCCCACTCAAGACTTCGAAGATGCGTATGCCGAATTCCCGCTGCCGATGAATTACAACAAATCCGGCGTTTCCGCGCGGGTGCGCTGGGATTTCGGATGGGCGGATTTCACGTCCATCACGAGCTATGAACAATACGACACCGTAACGCGTTACGCCACAACTCCAGGTGCCTATCTCTCAACCGGAGGGGCCTCCTATCTTGCGCCATTCTTCACTGCCGACACAGAAGCGCTCAGTCAGGAATTCAGGCTCAATGGTGCAAACGAAAATGCCAAATGGGTCGTGGGTGCATATGCCTACAAGGACGAACGCAAGATTGAGAACACGACGGCATTCGTGTCATCGAATTTTCCGGGCAACGAGCTGAGCCTTGGCAGCGGCAATGGTCAGGTCGATACCAATGCCTGGGCTGTATTCGCCCAGGTTGATAACGAATTGACTGAAAAATTGTCACTGGTTGTCGGCGGACGCTACACCGATGAAGAGCGGACACTCGAGGAAATGATGACACGCGGCGGCGATTCGATCGCGGCTCCGGAATCAACATCGTTCAGCAATTTCTCCGGCGACATCACCCTCAACTACAAGCCCAGCGACAATATCCTGACCTATGCCAAACTGTCTCGCGGATTCAAGAGCGGTGGCTTCGCCGCAAACGCCACCAGTCTGGCCGCCCGTGGTCCGGCTACGGCGGAGAATCTCACGGCCTGGGAGGCAGGACTCAAGTCGGACCTGTTCGGCGACCGGTTGCGCATAAACGGAGCGGTCTTCCTGTATGATTTCGAAGGCCTACAGGCGAATGCCGGCACGTCTGATCAACAGGGAAATATTGTCGTCGACTTCCTCAATGCCGGTGATGCCACGGTTACCGGTGCGGAATTGGAGATCACGGCGGTTCCCACTGACTCCCTGTATCTCTCATTGGGCGTTGGACTGCTTGATTCCGAGATCAAGTCAGATCTTATTTTTGACGGCAGCGTGGTGAACGGCAACAGCCTGCCAGGCGCTCCAGAATTGAATGCGAACGCCTTGATTCGTTACACCCTCCCGCGCACCAGTGTTGGCGAGTTCGACCTGCAACTCGATGGACGGTATCAGACGGAAACAAGCCTGAATATCGACGCTAACCCTTACGAAATTCAGGGTGCCTACGGAATCGCCAATCTGAGACTTATGTGGACATCGTCTGATGGCGGACTCAACGGCCAAGTATTTCTCGAGAACCTGACGGACGAAACATACTACACGAACAAGTTCTATTCGCCTGGCCTTTTCGATGTGGTCTTTGCCCAGCGAAACCTTCCCCGGACCTGGGGCGTGCGGCTCGGCTACAAGTTCTGAACCCGATAATCGCAGGTATGTCATCACCGCGCGCCACAATAATCAGGTGGTTGCGCGGTAGGTGGCCCGTACACCAGATCTTGGATGGAGGCAGATATGGTCGAAAAGACGCATGTCCGGAATACAGACGAACAGACTGAGTACGCTTTTCCTCCCGCAACGCTGGCATGGCTCAGCGTTGCAGTCCTGCTCATCATGGGACTCATGGCGTTTCTGGACCGTCAGATAATCGCGCTCCTGGTGGACTCCATCAAGTTGGACCTAGGGGTTTCCGATTTCCAGGTAAGCTTGCTGCAGGGTCTGGCATTCGGAATTTTATATGCAACGGCAGGATTGCCGCTTGGGTACGCTGTTGATCGATATTCCCGTCGCTGGGTCATTTTTTGGGGCGTGATGGCCTGGTCGATATGCGCCATGCTCTGCGGGCTTTCAGAAACGTACGGCACATTGCTCGCAGCACGGATAGGGGTTGGATTGGGCGAGGCCGCGCTAGGGCCAGCGGCCTATTCGATACTGAGTGACCTGTTCCCGAAAAAACGCCTCGCGCTGGCACTCTCGGTCTACTCGATCGGGTCGCTGCTCGGAGCATCGGTTGCTTATGCGATTGGTGGCGCGGTTGTTACCTGGGCTGCCCATGGCGGCACCTTGCCGCTCTTGCCGGATCTTGAAATATGGCAGATTGCCTTCGTGGTAACGGGCTTTCCGGGCATTCTGATTGCTTTTCTCGTCTTTGCCATGCCGGAACCGAAGCGCCGACACCTGTTGGCGGCAGAAGCGGCGCCGCTAAAGGCCGTGTTCGCTTTCATGGGGGCTCATGCCCGCTTCATCATCTGCCTGATCGGCGGCTCTGCCTGCATGATGGTGTGTGCCTATGCCGGAATGTCCTGGACCGCCGTCATCCTTCACCGCGTCTACGGCTGGTCGATCGCAACAGTCGGCATGTCGCTCGGGGCCTGGTCCGCCGTGCTCGGTGTATTTGGCTTGCTGATGAATGGGGCATTGGTGGACTTGCTTTACACGCGGGGCGTTCGTGATGCGCACCTGCGTTACTATGTCTATGGCATGGGAATCATCGCATTCGCAGCACCAGTCATTCTCATTATGCCTTTTGGCGCATTGGGTTTCCTGCTTGCCATGGCGCCCGTCAAGATTTTGGGCAACTTCATCGGCGTGTCTGCTGCAGCGCTACAGATCGCAACTCCCGCAGAGTTGCGCGGTCGCATGTCGGCTGTATTTATCGCATCGATCTCGATTGCCGGGCTGACGATCGGTCCGTCATTTCCAGCATTCCTGACAGACTTCGTATTTCAAGATCAACTGGCCGTGAAGAAATCTCTCGCAGCGACTTATATCGTGTTCGCACCACTTGGCGCGGCGTTCTTTTTTTTCGGGATGAAACCGTTCCGGAGCTTCACGCCGGTTGAAACGGCGCGATGACTCCGGGCGTCGAACTAAACGTTCAGCGCGTCGACAACCCGCTCACCTTCGCCGGGACCCGCCCAACGCGCATGGGCGTTCTTGAGGTGCAAGCGCCAGTGCGCAACGGCAGCTTCTTCTTCGTGCGCTTCGATCAGCTGAATCAGCTTGCGATACGACTTCATACCACCCAGGAGACGTTTCTTTCGGGTCTCGGGATCGATCGGATCGCGGCGCATGACGTCAGTCTTGTGATTGGCCATCAGGTCCAGGAGCATCTGGTTGATGAAGGTAAGCGTCTGGTTGCCGGCCAGCTTGACCAGCAGCAGGTGGAAATCTGCAACGCCGCGGGTGAAAGCCTCGATGCGCGACCCGTCGACAAGCGACAATAGGTACTCAAGATGCTCGCTCAGGGCCGCTACCGCATCCTTGTTGTTGCGCATCTGGCACAGTGTGCGCACGACGTATGGCTCAAGCGCCATCTGCGACGCATACAGATCGGCAATCGTCGTTCCCTGCGATTGCAGGACATACCCGGCATAGCGGGACGCCACTTCGGCGCGTGGGCGGTGCACCTGCGCCCCGGAGCGCGATCCGCGTGTCACGGAGATAAGGTTCTCGGCTTCGAGGATGCGATAGGCTTCACGCAGGGTCGGGCGCGAGACACCGAGTGTTTCCATCAGCTGACCTTCCGGCGGCAGCGTGTCGCCCTCAGTCAACTCGCCGCGTACGATCTGGCCACGGATCTTGTCGGCAACGACTTCGGAGGTTTTTGGCGTCCGGATACGCTGTTGCGCACCACCGTTCGGCCGCAGGTCTTCACGTGTCATCGTCGATTTCGTTGTCATTTCGTCCAACTTTCTGTCGCGCCCTGAACCAGGCGCTTTGTATCGCCCAGTAACCTATAATAGTTTACCTAGTGTAACATCTCAGGCAAAACTCTGCCAGATCAACCAATCCTGTACAATATTGACGGAATTACAAATGTCTCACCCAAGACTCCATGCAAGTGTCGCGCCGGACAAGCCCGCTGTGATCGTCGCCGAAACCGGCGAATTTCTCTCTTATGGCGATTTGGAACGCTCGGCAAACCAGGGCGCCCATCTCCTGCGCCGTCTCGGGCTGCAGTCAGGCGATACGATCGCCCTCTGGCTGCCGAACATCCCGGCCTACTTCACCCTCTACTGGGCCGCCCAGCGCGCAGGGCTCTACATCGCCCCCGTGGCAACCGCGCTCACCGCCGAGGAGGCCGCCTATATCCTCTCCGACAGCGGCGCACAGCTCCTGGTCACGCATGAGGCCGTTAAGGGCGCAGCCGACCTTCTGGCCAGCCACCTTCCGTCCTCCGTCGCGCATGCCTATCAGCTTGGCGCGGGCCTGGCAGGTCTCGCCGACTGGAACACGGCCATCGCACAAGAACCCGCCACACACATCGCTGACGAGGCACCCGGCTTCCACATGGTCTATTCTTCCGGCACGACCGGGCGGCCCAAGGGCATCCGCCAGCCGCTCGCCACCGGCGCGGCGACAGATCCCCATCCCCTCGCCGAGCGCATGCGCGCCGCCTACGGCATGGACGAGACCAGCGTCTACCTCTCCCCGGCGCCCCTCTACCATACCGCGCCCCTCGCCTTCTCGACCTCATGCCACCGCCTCGGCGCCACCGTCGTGATGATGCAGAAGTTTGATCCCCAACGCGCCCTGAAGACCATCGAGACGTACAAAGTCACGATCAGCCAGATGGTCCCCACCATGTTCGTGCGGCTCCTCCGCCTGCCGGAGGTCATACGCCTCGGTTATGACATCTCGAGCCTGAAAACCCTGATCCATGCCGCCGCGCCCTGCCCGGTCGATATCAAGCACCAGATGATCGACTGGCTCGGTCCCATCCTGCTTGAATATTACGGCGGCTCGGAAGGAAATGGCGCCACTAATATCACATCCGAAGAATGGCTGGAGAAGCCGGGCTCCGTCGGCCGCGCCAGCGTCGGCATCCTGCATATCTGCGATGAAGACGGCCGCGAGCTCACCCCGGGCAAACCAGGTATTGTCTATTTCGAGGGCGCTTCCGATTTCCACTACCACAATGATCCTGAAAAGACGCGCAAGTCCCGCCATCCGGATCACGCCAACTGGTCAACGCTCGGAGATATCGGTTATCTTGATACGGACGGTTATCTCTTTCTCACAGACCGCAAGAACTTCATGATCATTTCCGGCGGCGTGAACATCTACCCCCAGGAGGCCGAGAACGCACTCGTCTCGCACCCTGCAGTTATGGATGCCGCCGTGATAGGTGTGCCCGACCCGGAAATGGGTGAACAGGTCAAGGCCGTCGTCCAGCCGGTCGACCCAAAGGATGCCACACCCGAATTTGCCGCCGAACTCATGGCCTGGTGCCGGGCAAAGCTCTCGCCAGTCAAATGCCCCAAAAGCGTGGACTTCGACCCGGACTTGCCTCGCGGCGACAATGGCAAGCTCTACAAGCGCCAGATCCGTGACCGCTACTGGCCAGCCCGTACCGACACCTGATACCCTGACCTCAGGAGACACACGCCCATGACAGACACACCCATCCACCCCGCCCTCACCGCAGGCCGCTTGGCAATCGTTACCGGCGGCGCCAGCGGCATCGGCCTTCCCGCCGCCCACCGGTTCAAGGATCTTGGCCTCACGGTCTGTATCCTCGATCGCAATCTCTCGTCCCTCGACATCGAAGGGCACGGTTTCATCGTCCACGAACAGGACATTTCAGACGCGCGATCCGTCAGCGCGCTCGCGGCATCCCTCATTGCGGAACATGGCCCGCCCGCCGTCCTGATGAACAATGCCGGCATCGGCGGCGGCGGCGACATACTCGCAGACATCGATGCGTGGGAGGCCGTCATCGCCACCAATCTCATGGGCATGGTCTATGGCCTGAAGGCGTTCCTGCCGGCCATGCTGGCGGGCGACCAACCCGGCCTCATCATCAACACAGGCTCCAAGCAGGGCATTACCCAGCCGCCCGGCAACACCGCCTACAATGTCAGCAAGTCCGGCGTGAAAGCCCTGACCGAGGGCCTCGCCCACACGCTGCGGGACAAGACCGGCAGCCGCATCACTGCTCACCTCCTGATCCCCGGCTTCACTTATACGGGCATGATCGCCCGGCACATCCCCACCCAGCCGCCCGGCGCGTGGTCTTCGGAGCAAGTCGTTGATTTCATGATGCAATCGCTTGACCGCGGCGACTTCTACATCCTCTGCCCCGACAATGACACGCCGCGCGAAACAGACGAGAAACGCATCCTCTGGAACGCCGGCGACATCATAGAGAACCGCCCCGCCCTGTCACGCTGGCACCCGGACTATAAGGATGCGTTCGACGCCTTCATGGTGGACTGACTGCCCCAAACGCACACGCCCGCACAAGTGGCGGGCGTGGCGTATCCTGATATCTGTGTTGGGCTTGTTCCTCAGGCGTCAACCAGCGCGCGCGCCCGTTCGGCCACCTTCGCCTCGAGGTTCGCGCGCTTGAACAGCTTCGCCGCATTCCCGCCGAGCACCGCGATGAAATCTTCCATCGTGGCATCGGCATTCTCTGCCATCATACGGTCCACCACCTTGCCCGAGAACGGGAACGTCCCTTCCGAGTGCGGATAGTCCGTCGCAAACAACAGCGCGCCGATGCCCACACCCTTGCGCGTGGCAACAGAGCCGACGTCATTCTGCAGGGCACAGTGAACCTGATCGCGGACGATCTGGCTCGGCAGGCGTGACAGCTTAGGGTGGATAACCGGCGCATGGCCATGATAAATCTCGTCCATCCGCTCGGCGAGCCCCCACAGCCAGCCGGCCGAATGTTCGGCAAACAGGATGTGCGCCTTCGGATTGCGGTCCAGAACGCCGCCGCCGACCAGCTGCGTGATGATGTCCACCGCATCGTTCATCTGACGGGTATAGTTGAACATGCCCGAGCCCGGCCCCTTCAGGGCGCGAATGTTCACGTCGCCGACGCCTGTATGGAACACGAGCGGGATATTGTTTTCGCCCGCAAAGGCAAAGATCGGGTCCCAGCGTTCGTCATTGTAATTGTTGAGCCCTTCCCACAGGCAGAAGGCCGCATAGCCCATCGCTGCCGTCCGCTTGCACTCGGCCAGCGCATCCTCGAAATCGATACAGGGGATCATGGCTGCGGGCACCAGGCGCCCCTCGGACGCTTTGCAATAGTCCCACGCCCAGTCGTTATAAATCTGGCAGGCCACGCGCTGGCCTTCACGATCGGCAATGCGCGGCAGCATCAGGCCCAGCGACGGGAAGACGAGTTCGGCGTCCACACCGTCGCGGTCCATGTCCTGGAAGCGCAGCGCAAGGTCGCGCGCGCCAAGGCGCCGCGTATCCACCGCGCAATCGCTCACGAAATTGTCCCTGGCGTCCGTGCAGGATCTGTCGTCCGCCGTCTCCGATTGAGCCGAGAAGGATGCATCCTTCTGCCCTGTCTTGTGCGCATGGAAATTGGCCTTTACCTTCAGGATCACCTGGTCGCCGATCCGCGTGATCCGGTAGTCGCCGTCCTTTTCACCATGAATGACGAACTGGCTGAGATGCTCCGGCATGTTCTTGAAAAAAAGGTCTGCGGGTTCCGCGATATGGGCGTCGCAGCTGAAGAGAAATGGTTTCATTGTGTGCTCCCTGAATGCGTCCTGATGGATGTCTATCCAAGCATGACGCTACAGGTGGGAACCTGCTAAAACTATCCGGAAGACTACTTAATAGATACCTTTATAATGAGTAACGTCAGATAATATCTGCTGTTTTGAGCATTTTAATCTTTTAACAGGAACCCTTTATGCATTCCTGTGCATACCCGCCAGCCGCTTGTCGAGGATCGCGTCGGCTTCGCCGATGATCCGGTCGATCAGTTCCTTCACAGTCGGAATATCGTGGATCAGGCCCTGCACCATGCTGGCCCAGAACACACCCTTGGTCAGGTCGCCCGTCTGCAGCAATTCGCGTCCCGCCGTGCCCGCCACCAGCTCTGCCACGTCCCTGAACTTCGCGTCCGGCTGGGCCAGCCGCCGCGCGACCTCGTCGGAGACCTCGCTCTTGCCCACCCGCGCCGTATTCTTGAAATTGCGGAAGATCAGGTGCGTGCCGCGCTCGTCATTGTCGACATAGGCCTGTTTCACATTGGGGTGGATCTGCGCTTCCTGCGTGGCGCAGAAGCGCGTGCCCATATTGATGCCCTCCGCGCCCAGCGCCAGCGCCGCAACAAGGCCGCGCCCGTCACCGAAGCCGCCCGAGGCAATCATCGGAATCTTCACCTGGTCCGCCGCGCAAGGGATAAGGACCAGTCCCGGAACGTCGTCCTCGCCCGGGTGTCCAGCGCATTCGAACCCGTCAATCGAGATCGCATCGACGCCCTTGCGCTCGGCCGACACAGAATGGCGCACCGAAGTGCACTTGTGCAGGATGCGAATGCCGTGCGGCTTCATCATCTCCCAGAATTCGGCCACGGCCGACGTTCCGGCCGTTTCGACAATCGTGATGCCGCCATCGATGATCGCTTTGACATATCCGGCATAGTCCGGCGAATTCATGGTCGGGAACACGGTCAGGTTCACGCCGAACGGCTTGTCCGTCATGCTGCGGCAGCGCTCGATCTCCTCGCGCAGCGCCTGCGGCGAGGGCTGCGTCAGGGCCGTCAGCAGGCCGAGGCCGCCTGCATTCGACACAGCCGAGGCCAGCTCGGCAACGCCAACGCTCTGCATGCCGCCCTGAACGATCGGATGCTCGATATCCAGCAATTCGGTGATACGTGTCTTGAAGGCCATGGTCGCTTCCCTTTTCGTCCGGACTAGTTATTATACTAGGTTATATACTTGATGTGCGAGAGAGGCGAGCCCTTGTCAACCAGGATCGACCGTTTCAGCCTCCGGCTGCCCCTCATGGCGGCGCCCATGTCCATCGCCTCGAACGTGGCCCTCGTCAGCGCCTGCTCCCGCGCCGGCATCATCGGCTGCTTCCCCACCCATAATGCCGCCCGTGATGGCGGGCTCGCCAGCTGGATCGACCGGATCGAGACCGCCCGCCACAAGCACGCCGATCACGGCGGCGACCCGGCCCCCTTCGCCGTCAACATCAACGTCTCCCGCCACAAGCCGGCGGAATCCCTGGCGGGCGAAATCGCCGCCTGTCGCGCCGCGCGCCTCCCCCTCATCACGACAAATGCCGGCGATCCTTCGGAACTCGTCAAACAGGTTCACGACTGGGGCGGCCTGGTCATACATGACGCCACCACCGTCGAGCAGGCAGAGAAGGCCGTCGCCGCCGGGGTCGATGGCCTTATGCTGGTCTGCGCCGGCGCCGGTGGTCTCGGCGGCCTGCTCAGCCCCTTCGCCTTCGTGCCCAGGGTGCGTCGCTTCTTTGACGGCATCATCCAGCTCGCGGGCGGCGTCGCCACTGGCGAAGGCATCGCGGCGGCTGAATTGCTCGGCGCCGACATGGTCTGCATGGGCACCCGATTCATCGCCACCGAGGAGTCAGGCGTGGTCCCCGGCCACAAGCGAATGCTCACGGAAGTGTCGATGAGCGATGTGCTCTGGACCGACGCCATCTGCGGCATCAGTGCCAATTTCCTGCGCCCCTCCATCGCCGCCAATCAGCTCGACCCCGACCACCTTCCACCCCTCTCCCACACCGGCCGCCCCACTCTGCCCCCCGGCGTAAAACCCTGGAGCATGGTCTGGTCCGGCGGACACAGCGCCGCACTCATCGACACCATTCCGACTGTCGTCGCGCTCGTGGAAGAGCTGGAACGGGGCTATCTGTCCGCCCGGCAAAGCCGGACGCGATAAACTTGCCTTCCGCGTGGCCGCCATGGGTACAGGCGTCTTCGACTGGATCGGCGGGCGCGCACTCCCCACGAGGCCCCTCAGGCTAGCCTGTGATCACTTGAGCCTCATTGAAGATATCGCAGGAGAGGCACTGTACAGGCGCTCTTCAAATCAGATCTCGCAACAGCCGACAGGCTCCACTTTTGCGGATTTTGATGCTGGAAAATGTCGTTCATCCCGAAATCCGGATACAGCACACCTACCAGCCGCCCATGTCAGCTGCCCGTGCACGGTGTACCGCCGGGCTGCCCAGTACGGCGCGATCGAACACCGACCGTCGGAACCAGATGTTCAATCCGTACTCCCACGTATACCCAATACCGCCATGGGCCGCGATCGCATCGCGCGCAACTTGCGTGAACCGGTCGCAGATATGCGCCTTGGCGATCGCTGCGGCCCGCGAAGCGTCCGGTAGTTCGCTGTCCCACGCATAGGCCGCATACCACAGCAGGCCGCGCGACGGCTCCACACTCAATGCCATCGTCGCCAGCTGGTGCTTCAGCGCCTGGAACCTTGCGATCTGCTGGCCGAATTGCTGGCGCTCCTGCGCATAGGCGACCGACAGGTCGGTACAATACTGCGCCCCGCCCAGGGCATCGGCTGCGACCAGTACAAGCGCCGCATCGAAGATGCGCTGCACCATCGGGTCTTCTGCCTCGAACAGGATGTCCGCTTTCGCGTCCTTGAACAGGACGCTGGAGGCCGGACGTGTCCGGTCGGTGGAGGCAATTGGAGTCACCTCCACCCCGTCGCCAGGTTGCACCAGCGCCAGCGCGCCGCCTTTCAAACCAACGAGAAGCGCTCCCACACTCCCCGCAGACGGCGCGAACCGAACCTCACCATTGGCTTTTCCGTCCTTGATTTCGACTGTCCAGCTCTCCGGCAGCCAGTCGCCACCAAAGGCAAAGCTCGCCACCGTCTCACCGCTCGCCACGCCCGGCAGCAGCGCCTCGCGCGCCGCCATATTGCCTGTCTTCGACAGGGCCAGCGCCGTCAGCATCTGCCCGATCACCGGTCCCGGCGCTGCACCGCGCCCGAGAGCCTCGACCGAAATCGCCGCTTCCAGAAGGCCAAGACCGCTGCCTCCGGCTTCCTCGTCGAGCATAAGCCCGGCCAGGCCAAGCTCCATCAGGGCGTTCCAGCTCTTCGGCTCGAAATCGCTTTCATCATCCAGGAAGGCCATCAACGCCTCGCGCGGCAATGCAGCCTGCAGCGCGCCCTGCACGGTATCCTGAATGGCAATCTGGTCGCTATCGAGATGGAACCTCATTTGCCCTTCTCCATGGCCAGGTCGCGCGGCAGGCCAAGGCCCCGTTCCGCAATGATATTGCGCTGGATATTCGTCGTACCCCCAGCGATCGAATTGCCAAGCGAGCCCATGATCTGGTCCAGCCATTTCTCGGGCCCGCGCCCACGCGTGCCTGCCGGGGCCGGCTCGACCAGCGCCTCGTCGCCGAGAATATCCTGCGCCGTCAGGGCCATGTCATGACCAATTTCAGTCAGCAGCAACTTCATCATGAGGCTGATCATTCCCGGCGATTCCCCCGCAATGGCATTCGACATGATCCGGTAACTGGAATAGCGGTGCGCCATCACCCAGCCCTCGATCTTGCCGAGCGCCTCACGGATCAGCGGGTCTTCGATGGCCGGCCTGCCATTGCGCTGAACGTCCCTGGCCAGTTCGACCAGTTTTTCGAACTGGCTGCCGAGTCCTGCGGCCGAACCGATGCTCGCCCGCTCATGCTTCAGCGTCGTGCGCGAGACATTCCAGCCTTCGCCGCGTTCACCGACAATCCAGTCGGCCGGCGTTTCGGCATTGTCGAAGAAGAATTCGAAGAAGCCGCTCTCACCCGTCATCTGGCGGATCGGGCGGCGCGTGATTCCCGGCTGGTCCAGGTCGATCAGCAGGTAGGAAATACCGTCATGCTTGCCGGCGTCCGGCTCGGTGCGGATCAGAGCGAACATGTGCGTCGCCTTGCCGCCCTGGCTCGTCCAGATCTTCTGGCCGTTAATGATCCACTTGCCGTCAACCAGTTCGCCCCTGGTGCGCACCGAAGCGAGGTCAGAGCCCGTACCTGGTTCGGAATAACCCTGCCCCCAGACATATTCACCCGCCATGGTCGGCCGGATGAACAGGTCTTTCTGCTTCTGTGTCCCGCGCTCCAGCAGGGTCGGCACCAGCATGTTCATGCCATTGCCAGCCACTTCCATCGGCGCATAGGCGCGGGCGAATTCCTCGCGGATCACCTGCGCCGTGATCACGTCTGGCGCCTGCTCCGAACCGCCGAATTCCTTCGGGATACCGCGATAGAGATAGCCCGCTTCAGTCGCCTTCAGACGGAATGCCGAGACATAGGCCCCCATGGCTCCGCGTTCGACGCCCTTCGGCGCCCAGTTCTCTTTCAGGAAGGCCCGCACATGCTTGCGGAAGGCTTCCGCCTCTGCGCCATAAGTCAGGTCCATCCGCTCAGCCCTCGCCCATTTCTTTCGTCGCCTTGTAGATGCGGCCTGCGGCCTGCGTGGATAGGCCCATGTAAAGGCTCTCCTGGTCGAGGTGCTGTTCGAACATTCCATCCTCGGCATTGTTGAGATTGGCTTTCATGTAGCGCCAGCCCATGCGCGGCCCCGCCGCGAGGCGTTTCGCCACTTTCAGCGTCTCGTCCCGCAATGTCTCGTCAGGGAACAGGCGCGTATACAGCCCGAACGCCAGCGCTGCTTCCGCATCCAGCTTTTCGCCCATGAAGAACAATTCGCGCGCCTTGGCCGTGCCGAGGATTTTCGTCCAGAACCAGGTCGACCCGAAATCACCGCTGCCGCCAATCCGGTCAAAGGCCGACAGGAAGGTTGCGGATTCGCCAGCCAGCCGCAGGTCGCATGCCCCGGCAATACCAATGCCCGCACCTGCCACCGGCCCGTTGACCATCGCTATGGTCGGCTTGCCCATCTCGTGCAACAGACGCGCTGTTTCCATGTGAGACCTGAGCCGCACATGACCCTGCTCGGTCGGTCCGCCCACTTCCGGCGTTACCTCTGCGGGGGCGCGATTGCCTTTCAGGTCACCGCCAGAGCAGAAACCCCGGCCCGCGCCCGTCACGACGACGCAGCCGACCGTCGCATCCTTCGCCGCATCCGCCACGGCCACCGCGAGCGGTGCCATGATGGAATCATTGAGGGCATTCAGCCGGTCCGGCCGGTTCAGCGTGATGATCCGGACACCACCTGTATCCTCGACAAGGACGGTCGCTTCCTCGCTCATTTCTTCGAGAGTTCCCAGTGACGCGCCATCATGCGCGCTGCTTCCTCGGCGAGCTCAGCCGGCACTTCGGGATACATCGCCAAACGCCCCTTTTTCGGCAGGGCTATGGTCGCCGTCCCTTTCACCGTCACTTCATCGCGCTGGTTCATGAACTGGACCATGACATCGACCAGGTACTGGCCGTTCTCCTCGCGCTTGGCGACTACTTCGCCGGTCACGAACTGGGTGTCGCCCATATAGTTGAACTTGCGGATTTCATCATGCACGTGGGTGACGATGCCGTCATCGCCGGCCCAGTCCTGCAGGTAGTGGAACAGGTAATTTTCGCGCATTACCCCATAATCATAGGCCATTGGGTTGCCGATGGCCTGGGCCCATTTCGGGTCCCAGTGAAGGCGTTGCGCAACGTCCGGAATGCCCTGCTCGTTCTTCACGTAGAAGGGCGCAATGCGCTTGCGGTTCTTGTGCGCCAGGCGCCCCACGGTCGGCGCATAGGGCACAAAACCATAACCGCCCGAATGGAAACAGATCACGTCGGTGACCGTCAGCGGCCCCTTGGCCATGTTACCCAGCGACTCGCCGACCTTGACGTCGTCGAAATAGCGCGTCTCGGCGCCGCGCACGGTCTCGGCAGCATATACCGCCTCAATCTTTTCAAATTCCTCGTCTGTATAGGTCGCCGGCTGGATGGCAGAATACTTGCCCTTCTTGGCGGCGGTCTTGCGCTCGGTCAGGATGCGCAGGATGCGGTAGACGGCGACCACTTCGCCGCGCTGGTTCACCTTGACGTCCTTGCGGGTGCAGATCACGGACCGGCCACCAAACTCGGACGATTTCACGTCGCAGGTCTCGTCGCCATTATAAGAATAGATCGTGTCGCCCGGACGCATCGGACGGTAGAAGTCCCAGGTCGATCCCGACACGAACACATGGATCCCGCGGAACAGCGATTTGCGCAGCTTCTTGATCTCGTCAGGCGTCGGATCGCCCAGCATCGGCGAATTGACGGAGCCGATCATCATACCGGGGGCAATCACGCCGCCCCAGCGGGTGCCAGCGGCATAATCCGGATCGCAGAACAGCGGATTATCGTCACCGCAGCCGTGCGACCAGTTGCGGATATTGTCCACGGTTGCAGTCTGGTTGTATTCGCGATGCTTGGACGGCGACATATGCCCCAGCAGCTTCATCTGCCGTTCGATGTCTTCGTCCGTAATGGCGTAGTCGACTGCTTTCTTCCACTCGTCGCTCTCGAGAATGTCGTCCTTGGCCTCGGCCATAATGTGCTCTCCTTTGGATCCGCGCTCAGGCGGTGGCTTGAATTGGGTCTTCGAACAGGGCGCGCACATCGGCGAGCGCCGGTTTCAGCGACGGGGTGCGCGGCACGTCGTCGACAAACATGAACTTCACGGGCACCTGGTAGGCAATGAGATGCTCGCGCGCATAGGCTTTGAGTTCGCCGGCATCCGGCTTCGCAACGCCGCTCTTCAACATGATCGCCGCGACAGGCACCGCGCCGAGGCGTCGATCGGGAATGCCAACCACGACCGCTTCACGCACGGCCGGATGGCCTTCCAGCACCTTGTTGACATCATCCGGATGAACCTTGAACCCGCCGCGCAGGATGGCATTGTCCGCCCGCCCCTTGATGAACAGGAAGTCGTCCTCATCAATCACTGCCCGGTCGGTCGTCCGCAACCAAGCACCCTCATTGCCGAACTGGCGCGCCTGCATTTCCAGAACGCCCTCTTCGCCGCGCGGCAGTTCTTCCCCGGTCTCTGCATTGACGACACGGCCTTTTACGCCCGTCTGGAACTTGCCGACGCTGCCAGGCTTGGACGCATAGTATTTGCGGAAATCTCCAAGCGACCATCCTGCCACCGCTCCGGAAAACTCCGTTGCGCCATAGTTCTGCAGAACCGGCAGGTCATAGCGGTCGAGGAATTCCTGCGTGATCGCCGGGTCCAGCGGCTGGGCCCCGGTCCGCAGGGCCACGAGGCTCGCCAGGTCTTCACGTGGCAAATTCGCGTCGAGGATCATGCGCAGGCCTGTCGGCACCGCCCCGGCTACTTTCGGCCGGTGGCGCACGATCGCATCGCGCCAGACGTCGACTGAAAACTTCTCGATAATGCACGCCTTGCGACCCGCCAGGATGGTCGACAGCGCATGCCAGAGTCCGCCGATATGGGCCATGGGCCCGCCCAGCAATTGCACGCCGCTGCGCAGGCGCGGCGGATCGTCCGGGCTGCGGTCGGATTCATAGGACATCGCCGACTTGAAGCTCTGCAGGAAAGCGTCGCGCTGCAGCGGAATACGCTTCGGCGTACCCGTCGTACCGCTGGTCAGCATCTCGATGATGACGCCCGGCTGCTCGCGGCGAATGTTTGCACCGGTGATTTTCTCGAAGCCGGGACGCAGGCGCGCGCCCTTCAATACCGGCTGCGTCTCGATAACCGCCGTGCCGGCTGCCTTCAACGTGTCGAGCAGGCCGGGCCGCGCGAAATCCTCGTCGATTCCGATCACGACTGGCAGGTCGAGCCGTTCAAGGTCGGCGCGCAGCTTGTCTTCCGGCAGCATATGATTGATCGACACCATTGTGCCATCGACGCTCACCGCGCTCAGAATTGCCGCGACCACGTCCGGATGGTTGCGGATCATGACGCCTATCCGCGCCCCTTCACCCAGGCCAAGCTCCGTCAGGGCGGCCTTTATGGCGTCGATGGACCGCTTCAAATCCCCCCATGTCGACCATGTGTCATGAAAATCGATCACATCAGCCGATGGATCGATTTCCAGCACACCGTTCAGAAGGTCGGAGAGAAAGGACATGCGTAAGGCTCCCTGCAGCTGCAGCGCGTCGCTGCAATTTTCTATCTTATACAACTAAGTTGTATATCTGGAAAGAGCGGATGCGCGATTTGCCTACTTCAGTTCGCTGAAAGGCACGCCCTTGTCGGCCCGCATTTCACCCGGCATGCCCAGCACGCGCTCGGCGATCTGGTTGCGCAACACCTCGTCGGCGCCCCCGGCGATCCGTAAGGCGGACGCCCAGATATAATCGTGCCAGATCTCGCCTGTGACGGAATCATCGGCTTCGATCGCCAGCGCGCCGGCGCCGCGGATCTCCATCGCCAGGGCAGATGTCTTCTGAAGGCGGCTCGCATAGGACAGCTTCATCATCGCTGCGAGTGCGCCGGGACTCTCCCCGCGCGACACCATGGTCCGCAGCCGCGCCTGCAGGTAGTTCTGCGCCTGCTCCTCGGCATAGGCTGTCGCCAGCGCCAGCTTGACCGACGCATCGTCCAGCTGCGTTCCCGCACCTGCCGGCGTGTCGGCGGCATAGTCCATCAGGCTCGCGATCTTGCCCTCTTCGCCCTGATTCAAGCGCTCCCCCATCAGCACGGTCATGCAACAGGCCCAGCCCTCGCCGACGCCGCCGATCATGTCGGTTTCGGGAATGCGCACGTCGGTCAGGAATGTCTCGTTGAAATCCGACGCGCCGGAAATCTGCCGGATCGGCCGCACCTCTATGCCGGGCGACTTCATGTCGACCACGAAGAAGGTCAGCCCCTTGTGCTTCACCACGCCCGGATCGGTGCGCACCACGAGGATGCCCCAGTCGGAATGATGCGCCCAACTCGACCAGACCTTCTGCCCGTTGACCACCCAGTCGTCGCCATCCTTCACCGCCCGCGTCCGCACAGCCGCAAGGTCGGAGCCTGCCGAGGGTTCGGAGAACAGTTGGCACCAGGTCAGCTCGCCCTTGAGGGTGGCATCCACGAACCTTTCGATCTGTTTCGGCGTACCATGCTTGCCGATCACCGGCAGCGCCATGCCCAACCCGATCCCGATATAAGGCCCTTTCGGCAAGTGGTAGCGGCCCTCTTCCTCGTCGAAGACGACCGCCTCGATGATCGTGCCGCCACGCCCGCCAAGCGTCTTGGGCAGCGTGATCCCGGCATAGCCGCCATCATATTTCTCGCGCTGCCACGCCTTGCCGCGCGCAACCTGTTCAGCATCGGACAATACCTGCCCCGGCGCGATGGCATGTTTCGGCGCTTGCGCCGCCAGCCAGGCTCTCACTTCGGCGCGGAAGGCCGCTTCGTCTTTGGTGTCGTTGAAATCCATGATCCTAAGCCGCCTCGCCGTCTTGTGCCCGCACCGCAGTGACCAGCTGGTCCGCCCAATAGCCTTTCGGCCCAAGGGTCAGCGCCAGCGTCCGTTCGCGCCGGTAGTAAAAATGGCAATTGGCCTCGAACGTGTAACCGATGCCGCCATGCACCTGCAGGTTCTCCCGCGCCGCTGCACCGAAGGCCTCAAGCGAACTCAGCCGCGCCGCCGCTGCGGCCAGCGGCAGGTCGTCCGGCGCCTCATTTGCGGCCCAGCCCGCATAATAGGCATTCGACCGGGCGAGCTCCGTTGCCATCAGGATATCCGCCAGCTTGTGCTTGATGGCCTGGTAGCTTGCGAGCGGCCTGCCAAACATCTGGCGCTCCATGGTATAATCCCGGCCCATGTGGACACACGCCTCTGCCGCACCCACCGCCTCGAACGCTGCCTGCACGGCCGCGCGGTTCAGCACGCCGTCAATCACGTCGCTGTCCGCGCCGTCCAGCAGTTCGGCCTTGGCGCCGTCAAAATCGATCCGGTAATGCGCGCGCAACGCATCAAAACTGTCGAGCCTGGTCCGCGTCACCCCTGCCTGGTCCAGCTTGACCAGCGCCAGCGTCTCGCGCCCGTTGTGTGCGCACACGACAATGGCGACGCCCGCAATCCCCGCATCCGCCACCGGCGTCTTCGTCCCGATCAGCTCGCCACCGGCAAACCGCACGCCCGGCTTCGCCGGTCGCCAGCCCGTTTTTCCTTCCGCGTTGGCAAACGCAGCAACAACCTCACCGCTGGCCAGCAAAGGCAGCCATACCGCCTTTTGCGCCTCGCTCCCCGCAACTGCCAGCGCATCGGCAGCGCACACGATCGACGAGAAGAACGGCAAGGCGCAATTCGCCCGGCCAAGCTCCTCACTGATGACGCCAAGGTCGAGATCGGCCAGTCCCAGTCCGCCATATGCTTCCGGAATGCGTGCTCCAAGGAATCCCATTTCCGCCAGCTCGCGCCACAATGGTTCGTCCCATTCGGCCCCTGCATCGACAAGTTCGCGCAACCGGTCGTAGGGTGCGCGCTCGGCCAGCAGGCCCCGCGCCTGTTCGGCCAGCATTTTCTGCTCGTCAGAAAGATCGAAATTCATGAATTCCTCGCCCGTATTTCTTTTGTCCACAATATCTACTTATATAACTAGGTCAATTAGCACTGGTGACATGCCGTTGCGCCAAGTAGGATGCCCGAAACACTAGCACCACCCGGAAGGAAACCCATGACATACGAGACCATCACCCTCGACATCTCGGGCCATATAGCGACGATCACATTGAACCGCCCCGACGCCATGAACTCCTTCACACGGAAGATGATGGACGAATGCGCGCACGCCTGGCGCCACATCGCTGAGACCGACGATATCCATTGCGCCGTCCTCCGCGCGGCTCCGGGCCGGGCCTTCTCGACCGGTGTTGACGTGAAGGCCGCCATGCAGCCGGGCGGCTCGGTCATGCATGACAATATCTGGACGGCCGAAGATCCGGGCGAAAAGCTGGGCCCCAAGTCGAATCGCTGCTGGAAGCCCGTGATCTGCGCCGTGAACGGGATGGCCGCCGGCGGGGCTTTCTACTGGATCAATGAAGCCGACATCGTGATCTGTTCCGAGGACGCCACCTTCTTCGACCCCCACGTCACCTATGGCATGACCGCTGCCCTTGAGCCCATCGGCGCCACCTACCGCATGCCCCTCGGCGACGTGCTGCGTATGGCCCTGCTAGGCAATGACGAACGCATTTCCGCGATGACCGCCCTGCGCCTTGGCCTTGTCACCGAGATCACCCCCAACGAGGCCCTTTGGGACCGGGCCCAGGCCCTGGCCGAAATCGTCGCCGCCAAGCCGCCCGCCGCAACAGCCGGCACGGTCAAGGCGATCTGGGAATCCCTCGACATGCCACGCTCCGTCGCCCTGCGGACGGCCCTCAAATATTGCCAGATCGGCAATCCCGTCGGTACCGCACAGGTCGATCGTGCCGCGCTCATGGGCACGAAGCAGGGCTACACCGTCCGGTAGGGCGCTTGCGAAAAGCGCTAACTTATGTAACTAGGTGATATAATTACGCCGCTGCGCGCGGCCGTCCCCTTTTACATCAGGAGATACAGAATGGCTGACGCCTATATCATCGACACCGTTCGCACGCCCCGCGGCATCGGCAAGGTCGGCAAGGGCGCCCTTGCCCACCTCCATCCCCAGCACCTCGGTGCAACCGTCCTGCGCGCCCTGCAGGAGCGCAACAATATCAAGACCGGGGAAGTCGACGACATCATCTGGGGCTGCGCCACGCAGGCAGGCAAGCAGGGCGCCGACCTTGGCCGCATGTCGGCCCTCCTGGCAGGCTATGACGTCAAGGCGTCCGGCGTGACGCTCGACCGCTTCTGCGGCTCCGGCATCACCACCACCGCTTTCGCTGCGGGCCAGATCATGTCCGGCATGGAAGACCTGGTGATTGCCGGCGGAACGGACATGATGAGCTACACGTCCACGCTCGGCGACGGCAAGACACTGCCCCTCATGGACCGCGACAACCCGGCCCTGCGCGAAATCCACCCGCAATCGAACCAGGGCGTGTGCGCCGACGCCATCGCCTCAATCGAAGGTATATCCCGCGAGGCCACAGAAGCCCTCGCCGTCGAGAGCCAGCGCCGCGCCGCTCGCGCCATCTCTGAAGGCCGGTTCTCGAAGTCGCTCGTGACAGTCTATAACGAGGACGGAACGGTCGCGCTCGACCATGAGGAATTCCCGCGCCCCCAGACCACAGCCGAAAGCCTCGCAGCGCTGAAGCCCTCCTTCGCCATGCTGGCCGACCTGCCCATCAATGAAGACGGCATCACCTACCGCTCGCTGGTCAACAAGGTCTACCCGGACGTCAAGATCGAGCACATCCACCATGCCGGCAATTCCTCCGGCGTGGTCGACGGCTCCGCTGCCATCCTGCTCGCCTCTCCCGAATATGCGAAGAAGCAGGGCTGGAAGCCACGCGCCCGGATCGTCGCCGTCGCCAACATGGGCGACTGCCCGACCCTGATGCTCAACGCACCCGTTCCCGCCGCGAAGAAAGTGCTCGAGAAGGCCGGCCTCACAACGGCCGATATCGACGTCTGGGAAATCAACGAGGCCTTCGCCGTTGTCGCCGAGAAGTTCATCCGCGACCTCAATCTCGATCGCGAGAAGGTCAACGTGAATGGCGGCGCCATGGCCCTCGGCCACCCGATCGGCGCCACCGGAGCCATGCTGATCGGCACGGCCCTCGACGAGCTCGAGCGGACCGGTGGTCGCTACGGCCTCGTGACCATGTGCGCAGCAGGTGGTATGGCCCCGGCCATCATCATTGAACGCATGTAATTCTGAAAAGAGAGTCCGGCCATGCCGTATGAAAATGTGCTGCTCGATATGTCCGGCGGCGTGGCCCACCTCACCCTGAACCGGCCGGATGCGGCCAATGCGATGAACCTGGACCTGCTCCGGGAACTCGCAGAGGCGCTTCTCGAGTGCGACGAGTCGCCCGACGTGCGTGCGGTGATCCTCACCGGAAATGGCCGCTTCTTTTCCGCTGGCGGAGACCTTGCCGCCTTTGCAGGCGACCTTGACCGCCTGTCCTTCCTCCTGAAGCAGCTGACGTTTCACCTGCATGCCGCTGTCTCCCGCATCGCCCGCATGCGCCAGCCGGTCATCGCCGCCGTCAATGGCCCCGCTGCTGGCGCGGGCATGGCGCTCGCTGCGGCCTGCGACCATGTCATCGCGGCGGACACGGCCAACTTCACAATTGCCTATACGGCTGCCGGCCTCTCGCCTGACGGGTCCAGCACCTGGGCCTTGCCTCGCCGCATTGGCCCCGCCCGCACGCGCGAGCTGATGCTCACCAACCGCCGCCTCTCGGCCGCCGAAGCCCTGGACTGGGGCCTCGCCAATGAAGTGGCCCCCGCAGCCGACCTCGCCACCCGCACCAATGCGCTGGCTGCCCAGTTCGCCGCCGGACCAACCGCCGCCTATGGCCGCGTCAAGGAACTCCTCGCCGCCTCGGCCACCAACAATATCGAAACCCAGATGGAACTCGAAGCCCGGGCCATCGCGGACTCCGCACGCACGGCAGATGCCCGAGAAGGCATCGACGCCTTCCTCAACAAACGCAAACCCGCGTTCCGTGGCGAGTGACAGGATGAGCCACAAACCCTCCTTTCGTAATTTAACCGATCTGTCTCATAGTCGCTGAGGGGAGCATCTTTCACCCAGCTGGAAATGTTTGCGAACCGCATGCTGCCACCGCCAAAAGGGCAGTGGTGAGCAGTAAACTTGTAAATCGCATTCTTCCCGATCCACCCGATATTTTTTGCTTACGGGTTTGCGACCCAACTCAACGCCAGAACTCCAGCCCCCTCCAAAAATGGAGGGAGAATGTGCCGGGTGTTAGGATTTGGAGACCGGGACAAACTTGCCCTTCATCGTCGTGTCACCGGGAGCGCGCTCGACCCAGGCTTCGCCCGCACCTCCGCCCGTCCGGCACAGATACGCAGTTTCGTCCACATAAAGCGGCGCAAGACCGCGATAGGAAAAGCCGATCCTCGAATGCCCCAGGGATGCCGCGACATCATTGATCAACAAAGTGGCCTGAAGCGGACCATGCACGACAAGGTCTGGATAGTTCTCGACATCCTGGGCGTAGGAACGGTCGTAATGGATGCGGTGGGAATTGAATGTCAGAGCCGAGTAGCGGAACAGCATTACACTGTCGGCCCGGAACGGCCGGCCAGTCCCCTGCTCCCGACCAGGTAATCCCCGGCCCGCCGGCATGCCAGGATTCCGGTAGACCAGGGTTTGTGTCTCGGAAATATGCGCGCGTCCCCGAACTTCGATTTCGTGAGACAGGGTCACAAAGATCAGTGTCCCGGACCCGCCCGCCTTTTCCTCGATACGGTCCACCTTGGTGTGCCGAACCACTTCGTCACCGATGCCGAGCGGCGAGCGGAACATAACATCGCCACCTGCCCACATACGCGAAGGCAGCGGCATTTCAGGAAGGAGACCAAGCGATCGCGTATGGCCGTCTTCGCCAAGATGGGCTGAAGGCACCATTGGCTGAAACAGAGTCCAATGAAATCCTGGTGGCACTATCTCTTGATCTGCATCGACCAGATAGTCTTCAAGCGTGTGTCGAAACTGCCTGACAGCAGGCTCGCGCACACAGTCTGTGAGTGTTTCCTCGGTTCCAACCCAGTCCTGCAATGTATCGATATCAATAGCGGTCATGTGAGCCGCTCCAGGCGTTCCAGAATTGCGCGAGCCCGCTCAACGAGCGGTGCATCGATCATTTCTCCATCGACAGACCTGGCCTCACCGCCACTACCGCCGGACATGACTTTGCGAGCCCATGCAGCATCTTCCGGCGAAGGAGAAAATCCCTGACGCGCTGGCGCGATCTGATTGGGGTGGATCAACAGCTTGCCACCGAAACCCAGCATGTTGGCATGTTCAGCGTCTTCTCGGACGAGTGCCACATCATCCATCCGGCTTGTCACCCCATCAAGGGGGGGCGCAATTCGTGCCGCCCTTGATGCCATGACCAGAGTTGAGCGCGCAACAAGGCAGGCCTCCCGCGTCGGCTGACAGCTGAGGTCAAGCGCGAAATCGATGGACCCGAAGATCAGCCGGTCGCAGCTTTCCGCCAAGTCGAAAGCAGCGCGCACGCCCCTTGCAGACTCGACAAGAGCGATCAAAGCCTGTCCAGGCCGTAACTCACTGCGTACCTTGGTAAGCTGCTCGGCGCATTCGGCCTTGGGCAATACGATGCCAGCGATGCCGCTCTGCACCGCAACGGCAATATCGGCCTGATGCCACGGGGTCTCCGTCCCATTGACGCGCAGCCAGATATCGGCGCCCTCCAGGCCAGCAAGCGCGTCACGCGCCTTGGTGCGCGCATCGTCCTTGTCGTCTGCATTCACGGCATCTTCGAGATCCACGATGACAGTGTCAGTGCCGGATGCAGCCGCCTTTGCATATCGGTCCGGCCGGGTGGCGGGCACAAAGAGTGGAAAGGAATAAGGGCGCATTGCCTGACCGTAATCAGAAAGAGCGTGGCATGCCAAGAACATGTTCGGCGACATAGGAAAGGATGAGATTCGTCGAGATCGGCGCCACCTGGTAGAGCCTCGTCTCACGGAATTTCCGTTCGATGTCATACTCCTGGGCAAAGCCAAAGCCGCCATGAGCCTGCAGGCATTCATTCGCCGCTTGCCAGCTGGCATCCGCAGCCAGCAGCTTCGCCATATTGGCCTGTGCCCCGCAGTCCTGCCTTGCGTCGTAGCGTCGGCAGGCATCAAACCGCATAAGATTAGCCGCCTCGACATTCACGAACGCGCGCGCAATCGGGAATTGCACACCCTGATTTTGGCCTATCGGGCGGTCAAATACGACGCGTTCACCTGCATAGTTCACGGCGCGGTCGATGAACCAGTAGCCATCGCCGATACATTCCGCCGCGATCAGCGTTCGCTCCGCGTTCAGGCCGTCGAGAATGTAGCGGAAGCCTTTGCCCTCTTCCCCGATCAGATTCTCTTCGGGGATTTCGAGGTCATCAAAGAAGACCTCATTCGTCTCGTGACCAACCATGTTGTTGATCAGCTTGATCTGCATGCCGGACCCGAGCGCCTGCTTCAGGTCGACAATGAAGACCGACAGGCCTTCGGACTTGCGCTTGACCTCGCTGAGCGGTGTTGTGCGGGCAAGCAGGATCATGAGATCGGAATGCTGGATCCGGCTGATCCAGACTTTCTGACCATTGACGACATAGCGATCGCCTTTCTTTACAGCCGTCGTCTTCAGTTTGGTCGTGTCCGTTCCCGTCGTCGGCTCGGTCACCGCCATGGACTGCAGGCGCAGCTCGCCGGTCGCGATCTTCGGCAGATATCGCGCCTTCTGTTCGGCTGACCCGTGACGCAGGAGTGTTCCCATATTGTACATCTGGCCATGGCAATGGCCCGCATTGCCACCATTGCGGTTGATCTCTTCCATGATTATCGAGGCTTCTGTCAGGCCGAGACCGGAGCCGCCAAACTCCTCCGGAATCATGGCCGCAAGCCAGCCCGCTGAGGTCAGCGCGTCGATAAACTCCTCGGGATACGTCTCAGCCGCACCGTGCCTGCGGTGATACTCAGCTGGAAATTCAGCGCAGAGCGCGCGCAGTGCCGCGCGCAGCTCATCGTGCGTGTCTGGGGCACAGGTCTTCATGGTGGAAACTCCCTTGGCGTCTTCTCATGGTCGCCGGACATCAGAGGCTGCCCGTCCGGGCGCCTTGAGTCCAGACGACACCTATTTCAGCATGTTGCGTGCGATGATGACCTGCTGGATCTGTGACGTGCCCTCATAGATCCGCAGCAGCCGGACATCGCGGTAGAGGCGCTCGATCTGGTAGTCGGCGATGTAACCAGCCCCCCCATGGATCTGGACGCAGCGGTCGGCGATACGCCCTGCGGCTTCGCTCGAGAACAGTTTCGCGCATGACGCTTCCAGCACCGCGCTGCCATCCCTGTCATACTTTCGCGCCGCCGCCCGGCAAAGGTGCCGCGCCGCCAGCAGATCGGTCTGACTGTCTGCAAGGAGCGCCTGGACGAGTTGGTGCTGGCCGATCGGAACGCCGAACTGCTTGCGCTCGCGTGCATACTCGGTCGCGATACTGACCATGCGCTGGGACGTCCCGGTCGCCACGGCGGACAAATGAATTCGGCCACGATCGAGCACTTTCATCGCCGTGTAAAAGCCTTTTCCGAGATTGTCCGGGCCGCCGATAATAGCCGAAGATGGCAGGCGGACATCGTCCAGCAAAACGTCACAGGTCCGCGTTCCGCGTTGACCCATTTTCTTATCGGTTGTTCCGAGTGAGATACCGGGCGAACCTGCGGGCATCAGGAATGCCGTGACACCGCTTGCACCCTCCTTGTCCGGGTCCGTCCGCGCGAGCAGCGTGAACATGCCGGCGCGGCTTGCATTCGTAATGTAACGTTTGGTCCCGTTAATGATGAAGTCATCGCCGTCGCGGCGGGCCGTGGTCTGGATGTGGGCCGCGTCCGAACCATGATCCGGCTCAGTCAGTGCGAAGGAGGAGATGATCTCACCGGTCGCAAGCCGCGGCAGGAAAGCTTGCTTCTGCGCCTCCGTGCCGTCCATGACGAGCCCCTGGGACCCAATTCCGACGGTCGTCCCGATCAGGGACCGAAACGCAAGCGAGGCATTGCAGAGCTCTTCAATGACAAGCGTCTCCTGCGCCATGTTCAGGCCGATGCCACCATAGGCTTCAGGAATGGAGATTCCGAACAGGCCGAGGTCCCGGATTTCCTGGATAATGTCTTCGGGAATGTCGTCAGCCTCTTCCACAGCTGCTTCTGCGGGAATGAGGCGTTCCTGCGTGAACCGCCGCACCACCTCCAAGAGCTGATCAAAAACGTCGCTCTCAATACCTGCATTCATGGTTCTTGTCCTCGCCACCCACAACCGCGCTCACCTCAAATCGACTCGGCAGTAATTCCGCTATGCGAAACTATCATTTCATTTTTGCTACACAAGGCTTCATTTTTAAAATTGTGTGGGATAAACTTCCAGGCATCCCCTGCGGCCTTCGGATGGAAAAATCGTCGAAAGAGAAAGCATATGTCTTCGCAAAAGCTGACGAGTTCAGACGTCTCACTGACGGCCGGACTCCCTCGCGCCCCTGAACTTTCAGATTTGGAACTATCCTATGGTGAAGACCGGAAATTTATCTGGTCGGTCGCGCGAACCTTGCAATTGCTGCAGGCTTTCCGCCCGGAAGAAGGCGCGATGGGAAATGGTGACCTGTCCGAACGCACCGGAATCGCCAAGGCAACGGTCAGCCGGATTACGTATACTCTGACCGAGCTCGGTTATCTTGAGCGCACGCGCAACCGGCAATACTTCCCGACGTCCAACCTTCTTTCGCTTTCTCATTCCGTGCTTGGCAGCTTCCGGATTCGCCAGCTCGCCCAGCGAAAAATGCAGGAAATCGCAAACCTGGCTGGCGGCACAGTTGGTATTTCATGGCCCGACAAGGACACCATGATCTACATCGCGGCCAGTATTGCCACGACGTCAGATGATCTGATGCCGGAGATCGGCACTCGCATGTCCATGGCAAAGAGCGCGGCGGGTCGCGCCTATCTATCGACTTTGGATGACGATGCGCTTCGCATCCTCTTCGCCCGATGGGCGGTCTTTTACGGTGCCGAATGGCCGGAGCTGGAAGATCGGGTCCGCGCGGCCATCGCCGACGTGAAGGACAAGGGCTTCTGCATCGTCGAAGGTGAATGGCGCAAGAATGTTCGCGGCGTTGCGACGCCCGTCCTCGACCGGGACCACGACACCTGGCTCGCCCTCAATTGCGGCGGACCGGCCTTTGATCTCGACCGTGAACGCATTGAAGCCGACATCGGCCCACGGATGGTTCACTTCGCTCAATCCCTTTCGTCGCGCCCCTGACCGCGCATCAACAGCTATTCCAGGAGAATCCCGCCATGCCTCGCGCCGCCATTGTCAGTCCCGTCCGAACGCCTGTCGGCGCGTTCGGGAAATCCCTTCGCGACATGCCCGTCGAGAAACTCGGCGCCGTTGTGGTGAAGGAAGTCCTGAAGCGGACCGGCATCGATCCGGCCCTGATCGAGGATTTCGTATTTGCCCAGTCCTATGCCAATAGCGAGACACCCTGCGTCGGACGCTGGATCGCTCTGGAATCCGGCCTGCCGGTGACGGTTCCGGGCATGCAGCTTGATCGTCGGTGTGGTGGCGGCCTTCAATCCATCGTCACCGGAGCCATGATGGTTCAATCCGGCGCATGCGATGTCGTCCTCGCCGGCGGCATCGAGAGCATGTCCAATATCGAGTACTACACGACCGATATGCGCTGGGGCGCCCGATCCGGCACGACCCGCCTCTATGACCGCCTCGACCGTGGCCGCGAACGCTCCCAGCCGGAAGAGCGGTTTGGCTACATTTCCGGAATGATTGAAACAGCAGAAAATCTTGCGCGTGACTACCAGATCGAACGCGAGGAGGCAGACGCCTATGCCGCCAGAAGCCACCAGCGCGCTGCAGCAGCCTGGGACCAGGGAAAGTTTGATGCAGAAACTGTCTCCGTCGAGGTCCCGCAACGCAAGGGCGCACCTGTTATCTTCGAACGCGACGAAGGTATCCGCCCGGACACCACCGCCGACGGCCTGAGCCGGCTGCGCGTCCTGATGAAGGACGGCACCGTAACCGCTGGAAATGCGGCCCAGCAAAATGATGCTGCGGCCGCATGCCTTATTGTTTCCGAAGACAGGCTTGATGCCCTTGGACTGAAGCCGATGGCTTTCCTGAAAGGCTGGTCAGCAGTCGGCTGCGAGCCTTCGCACATGGGCATTGGCCCGGTCAGCGCAACACAAAAGGTCCTGAACAAAACCGGTCTGTCCATGCAGGACATCGGACTCATTGAAATCAACGAAGCATTCGCCACGCAGGTTCTCGCTTGCCTGAAGGGGCTTGAATGGGACGATCAGTCTATCCTCAATGTCAATGGCTCTGGCATCTCTCTCGGGCACCCGATTGGCGCGACCGGCGTTCGCATCATGACAACACTGCTACACGAAATGGCCCGCCGCGATGTCCGCTATGGTCTGGAAACCATGTGCGTTGGCGGCGGACAAGGCATGGCCGCGATTTTCGAACGGACGTAATTGCGGAGGGGGTCTGTGCGATCATGTCGCGAAATGCCTGTTCACTGGAGGCCGACATGATCAGCAGGGCTGGTAATCATGGACGGAGCCATGCCTCGGCGTCCTTTTGGGGAGAACGAACTGATACTGGCCAAACCCGCTTGATCGGGGTCCTTTATCTTTAGCAGCGCGTTTCCGGAACACCGGACTGCACCCGTTCCACCTTCCCATTCCGGTTGCAATCGGATAGACGTCCACCCCGGGTGGGCCGGCACAGCGATAAGGTCTCCGGATCAAAACCTGTGCCCCGTTGCGCATGCTTCGCGGTTTTCCGACGGCCCACCTATTTCTTTTCCAGGTTGCAAACATGCGCCTCCTCCCTTAGAATAATCCTCAGCATCTTTGCATGAAGAGGCTCGGGGCGTCGGAAACCCTGGCAGAGCATGATCCCACCACATGTGCATTCCAGCACACAAGGTCTCATTGCGACTGCCGCTATCCGTGCGCGCATCCGGGGCTCCTGGTTCACAGGTGCTCAGGGCGTCGGAAACCCTGGTGAAGCATGGTTGACCTCACCTGCGTGATCACGCGCGGGACCTGCCGCCTTGCACCAGCCCTTCTGACGAAAGAGCTGAAGCGAGGGTCGTCTGGCATTTCCAGACCGTCCACCATGATCTTTGGGACTATGATGTTCCAGCCCAGCCCGGTCTATATTCGGTCTGGCGCGATGGCGAAGTTCATGATGTCGTCGCACAAGTGACCAAGACCGGCCTCGTCTTCGTGCTCAACCGAGAAACGGGTGAACCTTTTCTGCCTGTCGAAGAACGCCCCGTTCCACAAGGCGGCGTCCCCGGTGAAGTTCTGTCCCCAACTCAGCCGTTTCCGGTCAACACAGCGCCTTTGGTAAATAACCGTCTTGATCCGAAGGATGCGTTTGGCATTACGCTTTGGGACAAAAGAGCATGCGCGAAGAAAATTCGCAGCCTTCGCGGCGAGGGACTGTTCACTCCGCCGAGTACAACCGGAACACTGACCTATCCTTTCCCAGGCGGCGGCGGAAACTGGGGGAGCACTGCATTTGACCCAGCCCGCAACCTTCTCGTCGTCAACATGAGCAATGTCGCCAGCTTTGCTCGCTTGGACGAGCGGTCGGGCGAGGATATCAAAACGTCCGTGATTCGTGACGGCGCAGAGTTTGCGCCAATGGAAGGCGCGCCCTACACACTCGCCCGTGGCCTCCTCAATTCTCCAATTGGTCTGCCGTGTAGCCCGCCGCCCTGGGGTGTGATGGCCGGCGTTGACTTGAGCACTGGCAACGTTGTTTGGCGCCGAACCATAGGCACAACCAAAGATCTCGCACCGGGCGGCATTTCGCTAAATTTTGGCACACCCAATATCGGTGGCCCAGCCATCACCAAAGGAGGCGTGATTTTTCTGAGCGCGACGCTCGACTACTACCTCCGCGCATTTGATGTTGAAACCGGAAAGGAGCTCTGGAAAGGCCGATTGCCCGCTGGCGGTCAAGCAACGCCTATGACATATGAATATGAGGGGCGGCAATATGTGGTGATTGCTGCAGGTGGCCACGCGTTTACAGGAACCAAGTCCGGTGACTATGTGATCGCTTACGCATTGCCAAATACAGATTAGCGCAGAAGCGATTTTCCAGTGTTTCCGATAAGGGCCCTCGCTCTGTTTGCCGAAAAACAGAACGGCGAGTCGTTATCGTGCTCATCATCCGTTCTGAACGCGTATCTCGTCCAGGCGTTGAAAGTCGACCATAAGGAAAGTATCGACGCCCCCTTGCTCCCCACCTATATGCAGGCGCATCGTGAACCCCTGAACTGCGAGTCTGCGCCGTTCACTTGGTAGAACCGCTTTCCAGGATCAATGGTTGCCCATTTTTCTGGCCACCTGTTCAATAAAGTAATCAAACCGTCGCTGGCCAAGCGCATGCGCGGCATCTCGCTCCCCTTCAGGGATCGGTTCCGTTCGTGTCAGCCAGTAGAAGATATAATGCTGCAGCGTCTCAAGCCCGATCGCGACATCCCGCTCGATGTCGACGATACTCAGCTCCATCCGGTCCAGCCGCCGGATAACACGGGAATCCAGCGGTTCAATTTCCTCGGTGTCGAAATAGCGTTGCAGGGCCGTCTCGATGATAGCGGTCATTGTGACGCCATGCCCATGCGCTTCTCGCTCAAGCTGGCGCAGCATAGCGGACGTCACACGAATGTTCAGGCGGTGCGGTTTCGTCATCAGAACCCCGGAAGCGTCTTATCGTCGGCGACATCAAGCGTAGCGGCGCGCCGGACGGTCTCCAGAGCGTCATCCAGTTCCGGCTGCACGCCTTCATCGGGTTCGATCCCGATCTCCGGCTCACGCTCGGGTTGAGCCGTCTTGTCCGGAAATCCCGGATCCACCGACCGCTCCCGCCCGCCATTCTCCTGCCCGGTCACCATCATCGACCCTGCTGGACAGATCTGAGCTGCCCCGGGCTCCTGCCAGTGGATCAGCTGACTGATTGGCTCGATCGCACTGGGTGCGGGCGCCAGGACGCGGGGTATAAAGTTCCGGTCCTCATAGTAGCGAAGCTTGTCTGCCATAACGGGCGGCACACCTGCCACCATGACCACTTCCCTTTCTGGCGGCATCTGCATCACCTCGCCCGGCGTCATAAGCTGGCGGGCCGTTTCCTGGCGTGAGACCATCATGTGACTGAGCCAGGGCGACAGCCGGTGTCCGGTATAGTTCTTCTGGGAGCGAAGTTCGGTCTTTGCCCCTAATGAGTCCGATATCCGTTTGGCCGTCCGCTCGTCATTGCTGGCAAACGCCACGCGGACATGACAATTGTCGAGGATCGCATTGCTGGGTCCGTAAGCTTTTTCAATCTGATTGAGGGATTGCCCGATCAGGAAGGCCCGGATGCCATAGCCTGCGAGGAACGCGAGCGCCGTCTCGAAGAAATCAAGCCGTCCGAGTGCCGGGAACTCATCCAGCATCAGAAGCACCTTGCGGCGGCCGGGATCCGGCAGGCTCTCTGTAAGCCTTCGCCCAACCTGGTTCAGAATCAGCCGCATCAGCGGCCGTGTGCGTGATATGTCGGAGGGTGGCACCACGAGATAGAGCGATACCGGGCGTTCGGCCTCGACCAGGTCCATCACGCCCCAGTCGCTGGTCGATGTCAGGTCTGCAATGATAGGATCGCTGAACACTTCGAGCAGGGTCAGCGTGGTCGACAGCACACCTGACCGTTCATTTTCCGATTTACTCATCATCGCTCGCGCGCCCCTGGCCACATAAGGATGAACGCGTGACTTTCCGTTCGCGGCAACGAGATGCTGTGTCGTCTTCATCATCTGAATGGTCTGCGTGATCGTCCGGTCCGGATGAGCAAGGAACTCCGCGCAGCCCGCGAGCGACTTGTCCTCCTCGGCATAGAGGACATGCAGCATGACTGCGACGAGAAGCGCGTAGCCCGTCTTGTCCCAATGGTCGCGGCTCTCATGACTGCCAACCGGATCCACCAGAATGTCGGCAATATTCTGGACATCGCGTACTTCGAACCGGCCTTTGCGCACTTCCAGCAGTGGATTGTAACGCGGAGACATCTCATCCGTCGGATCAAACCGGATGCAGGGACCGAGTTGTGAGCGCCAGCCTGACGTCAGCTGCCAGTTCTCTCCTTTGATGTCGTGAATAACCGCGCTGCCTGTCCAGGACAGCAGCGTCGGCACAACAAGACCGACCCCCTTGCCCGAGCGTGTCGGCGCAAAGGCCAGCACATGTTCGGGTCCGTCATGGCGCAGGTACTGGCCTTCAAACTGACCCAGAAACACCCCTTCGCCACCCAGCAGCTCAGCCTTCACTATATCCCGCTTCTCCGCCCAGCGGGCAGAGCCGTAGGTCGTTACCCCTCGCTCCCAGCGTGACCGCCACACCGAACCGATCACCGCAGCTACAATGCCGAACAAGCCGCCGCTCGCCGCGATCGCCCCGCCTTTGGCAAACACAGCCGGCGCATAGGCTTCATAGGCATACCACCACTGGAACAGGCGCCAGGGCCTGTAGACCGGCCAGCCGTCCAACAGGAACCAGGGGCGCCCGAGTCCCCGCTGGTAGCCCAGCTCATGCGCTGTCCATTGCGTCGCCCCCCAAATGGTCAACACGATGATTGTCAGGACGATCAGGAACTGGCCGATCAGGATTCTGGAAGGTGACATGAGGAGGACTCCGGCGCAGGACAAACGCGGCCAGTGTCTGGCCTTCAGGCTTTCGCAACCAGTGTGAATGGCGGCAAACGTCTGCAACGGTCGGACGTGAGTTCTCAACCGGTGATAAACCCGTTACCAACCGGATCAGATCAGAGCGCGCACTGCGTCATTGACATATGCGTCATTGACGTATATACGGAGCAACAGGAATGGCGCATCAAACGGTTATCGAAACACCAGAGTTCATAAAGCGCGCAAGTACTGTTGGAATGTCAGATGAAGACCGGATGGATGTCATCGACCAACTGGCTGAGAACCCCGAGGCTGGCATCTCGCTCGGGGGCGGTCTGCGGAAGGTTCGCATTGCGAGACGCGGTAGCGGGAAGAGCGGAGGCTATCGGGTGCTCCATTTCTACCGCGCTGCGGACATGCCGCTGTTCCTGCTGACTGTGTTTGCCAAGAACGAGAAGGCAAATATCTCCCGGTCTGAAAAGGCCGATCTCATTAAACTCTGCGATCTGATCGCGGAAACCTATGGAGCCAGAAAATGAGCGACGCATACAAGAGCATCAAGCAAGGCCTTGAAGACGCTCTCGCCCACGCCAAGGGCAAGGATGTAGGAGCGCGCGTTCATCAGGTTGAAGTCCCAGAGCCAGATGTGGTTGCGATCCGCGCTCGCGCCGGCCTCTCACAAGCGGAGTTTGCCCGGAGTATTGGTGTGGCGGTCGGAACCTTACGAGGCTGGGAGCAAGGACGGCGCAGGCCAGACGGTCCGGCGAGGGTATTGCTGGCCCTGATTGAGAGGCGGCCTCGCATCGTTCAGGATGAATTACAAAGCTGACCGAAGCCGAAAACCAGACGTTCAACAGGGCGACCTTTCACTTATCTCGATATTCCGCGAGCTCTTCCTGGCTGGAATGTCCATCCTGTTCCCTTAGCCTTTTGCTCCAGTATAAGGCTCTGTCCCCGATAGCGTTCCAGATCATGTCGCCATGGCACCAGGGCGAATGCCTTGTCGTTTCCAACAAGCGCCATTCGCCCCTGCGCAAGATCCACCGTCCGCTCAAATTTCCCTTCAAAGACCTGACTCTCCCCAGCCGTCACCTGCGCTCGTCCGGAGCGTCCAGCTTCGCGCGCCCCTGCCCTATCCAGTTCCTCTGATCTCAACTGGACCCGCGCTGCGTTTGAGAGCTCCTGCGCATCCGGTCCAAGCAAGCCTTCCTGCTGAAGGAATGCGAGGCGCGCCCGCCGGGCGGTCAGGACACGTTCAGATAGCTCCATATCCCCATCGGATCCGACATCATCAAGCCATGTCAGCGTCCTTGCCTCCACTTGGCTTTCCAGCGCCACCCAGGAGCGCACCCGCACCGACACATCTCCCTTGCCTGCCTCGACCGCGGCGGCCTGCTCGAGATAATCGTGCGGAATCTCCCAGACCCCATCCGCCCGCCGGTCGGCAATCCCTGACCTGCGAAGCGCCTCCAGGCGTCGCTTGTGTGCCAGCCGGTAAGCTGACGAGGATGCCGGATCTGCCGCCAGATGCAGATCGTCAGAATAAAGCCCGCCAGACCGCTCTGCGATGCCTGCAATCACATGATCTGCCTTGCGCGCCTCAGCCTGCCTGGCGCCGACCTCAACAACCGCGCCTTTGGGTGGCATCTCACCCGGTCCCAGATTGCGTGCAGGCACATACCAGGCCGCCCCCTTCGTATCCTCGACGATCAGAAAGCGCGTATCGCGTAACTCATCGACAGGACCTTGCGAAAGCACCACGCCGGAAAACGGCGCGCGATCTGCACCTCGCTCCTCCAGAAACCGGACCCCGACAGATGCATGCTCGGGAGAGAGGCCCGCCGACAAGGACCGGATGATGTCGCCGCGACGCCCAATGGCCTGCAAGGCCTTTTCCCAACCAAGTTTCAGACGCCATGTCGCCTGCCCCGTCTTCTCAGCCAGATGGAGCCCTTCAAGATGTCTCAGGCGTTGTCGATGAAGCGCCTGGCGGAAGCGGTCAGCTGATCCGCTCGCGCCCACGACTACCACCCTTCCGCCCTGCGCCAGACCTGAGAGTTCCCTGTCGAGCCCCGTGAATCGGTCCTGACCGACCTCACGGCGCGCAGCATTTGCGATGTCCATGTCGCGGCGGGGCCCAAGCGCCTCGGTCACGACCTGCTGCGCCCGTCCGCGAAGCCCCTTCATCAGATAGTCCGGCGCGATGACGAGATCGGTGCCGTCTGCACCGCGTCCCCGCACAATGACATGCGTGTGGGGATGACCGGTATTATGGTGATCGACCGCTACCCAGTCGAGCGGTGTGCCGACGTCCTGTTCCATCTGTTTCATCAGCTGGCGCGTCGTCGCCTTCAGGTCCCCTAGCGCCGTGCCATCCTCTGGCGACACAATGAACCGGAACTGATGGCGATCATCGCTGCTGCGTTCCAGGAACGCCTTGCCATCGGCCTGTTCACCTTTGCGGTCATAGAGCTGGCCTTGCCTGCCGTCCCGGTCGACCCCGTCGCGCTGGACATAGCGTACATGCGCGCCAAAGGCCTGCCTGCCACCCACGCGCGCTGCCCGCGCAATATGGACTTTCACAGTGACCCGTCGCATGTGCCGCGCCGCAAAACCGCGTGGTGCCCGCGCGGCAGACGGGAGCGCCCCATTTCCGCGTCCTATATTCCTCCCGCGAAATCCGGTGGGAGTGGCCCTCGCATTCAGCCGGGCAGCGACCTTTCGTAAAGACGCGGAACCCCGCCTGATATTCCCGGCGCCGAGATCGCGCAGGCGACCCAGTCTGGGTGTAAAGTCATCCTCCCCGCTCACGGACCGGCTCTTCCTGCGTATGACAGAAAAACGCGCATGAATTCAGCAATATGAAGAAATTCTGTCTGTATCGATTTCCTGCAAACGCATACGAAAAAATGATGTGCAGACAATGACATGGATGGGCGTGTACGCACATCCTTATATCTTGCCCTACCGGGTCCGCTTCTCATATCCATGCATGCCTTTGCCGCGCTTTGCATCCGCCTGCCGTCCCTGTCAGTCTTTGAGCGCAAAAAGCGGTATCGCGACGCCGTCCAGGTCTTCGCGTTTTGTTGCCCCGAAGTACCGGCCATCGAGCGACTCCGGATGCGCATTCAGCAGGAAAACTTCAGTCTCCGAGAGACACATACAGCCCTGCCAGTCCGGAAGTTTTCGGCCTGAAGCGTCGATGAGATGCGCGCTGGCAATAGCGTTACCATTGATCGTTATGATCTGGCCATGCCGGCAGATTTCATCTCCGGCAATGCCCGCAATCCGCTTTAGCAGTGGCCAATCCCTGCCAACAAAGCCCTGCGCTTCTGCCCACTGCGCATCCGCGCTACTGGCCGAGACTGCTCTGCCTCCCGCAAAGTGGTCCGTTATTTGAGTTAGTGCCGGCTCCGATTATGGAGTTGAGACATGGGCAAGAGAGCCAAGCCTGAAGAGATTATTG
>JGI24519J20070_1000030_pt1 | contig 75226 bp, 78 predicted proteins | sample LinPmetageLP43_FD_20070 | JGI IMG/M metagenome (IMG submission 20070) | reverse complement strand
GACTCAGCGAAATTGAATTCCCCGTGAAGATGCGGGGTACCCGCGGTCAGACGGAAAGACCCCGTGAACCTTTACTACAGCTTCACAGTGGCATTAAAGAATATATGTGTAGGATAGGTGGGAGGCTTTGAAGCATGGTCGCTAGATCGTGTGGAGCCAACCTTGAAATACCACCCTTGTCTTCTTTGATGTCTAACCGCGCCCCTGGATGGGGCCGGGACCCTGTGTGGCGGGTAGTTTGACTGGGGCGGTCGCCTCCCAAAGTGTAACGGAGGCGCGCAATGGTAGGCTCAGAGCGGTCGGACATCGCTCGTTGAGTGCAATGGCATAAGCCTGCCTGACTGTGAGATCGACGGATCGAGCAGAGTCGAAAGACGGTCATAGTGATCCGGTGGTCCCGAGTGGAAGGGCCATCGCTCAACGGATAAAAGGTACTCCGGGGATAACAGGCTGATGATGCCCAAGAGTCCATATCGACGGCATCGTTTGGCACCTCGATGTCGGCTCATCACATCCTGGGGCTGGAGCAGGTCCCAAGGGTTCGGCTGTTCGCCGATTAAAGTGGTACGTGAGCTGGGTTCAGAACGTCGCGAGACAGTTTGGTCCCTATCTGCCGTGGGTGTTGGAGACTTGAGAGGATTTGTCCCTAGTACGAGAGGACCGGGATGAACACACCTCTGGTGGACCTGTTGTGGCGCCAGCCGCATTGCAGGGTAGCTATGTGTGGACTAGATAACCGCTGAAAGCATCTAAGCGGGAAACTAACCTCAAAACTAGGTCTCCCTGAGAGCCGTGCAAGACCAGCACGTCGATAGGCTGGGTGTGGAAGCGCAGCAATGCGTGGAGCTAACCAGTACTAATTGCTCGATAGGCTTGATCGTGAAACTCGTGTGTAGTTGAAAGCGCATCGCTTTCGCTCATACGTGGGCCTCGAAAAGACATTTTGGTTTCATATTGCATTATACCTTGCTGATTTCCGCCGACCCGGTGGTTATGGCAGGGGGTCCCCACCCGATCCCATCTCGAACTCGGTCGTTAAGCCCCCTTGCGCTGATGGTACTTCGTCTTAAGGCGTGGGAGAGTAAGTCGCTGCCGGGTCCGCAGAAATCAGTAGTATAATGCCTCTTGCAGACACAATCTTTCCTTTACCTCGAATGGTCATCTCGCGATGGCCTGCCGTGACGGACGTCCGTGTCCTACACGGGCATCATGTCCGGCTCTGCCAGAAACGGCGGGCCGGATTTGCATTTCAGGGGTTCATCTCCTAAATGTACCTAAGTTGACGCGGGATGGAGCAGTCCGGTAGCTCGTCAGGCTCATAACCTGAAGGTCACAGGTTCAAATCCTGTTCCCGCACCCAAATTAGCCCCTGATTTCCTCGCGGAAGTCAGGGGCTTTTTTGCGTTTGGGCCTAAGGTTTGCGCCGGTTTCCGGCCTGACGTTAAGCAAGCGCATATCTGCGTTAATCAAGCCAATGGAACGCTTGCCCCTCCCTGGACATAGGTCTTGTGGAAGTCTCCTTCGCTTCCACCACCTACTCCAATGCCGGTGCAGAATGCGCCGGCATTGTTGTTTCCATACCAACCGCACAAAAAAAGCGCGCCGACCTTGGGTCAGCGCGCTCGTTCCAGTTCAAAAGAGGCTGGTTCGTCTATTCGGGCTTGTTGGCGTCAGCCGTTTCTTCAATCTTGTCGCCAGCGGCTTCGATGTCCTGGCCGGCGCCTTCAACTGTATTACAGGCGGTGAGGAAGAGAACGAGCGCTGCAGCGCCCATGGTTTTCATTACGGTTTTCATGTTCAGGTCTCCTTGCATTTAACCCGCAAATTCAACGCGCGTACTGATCACCTGTTCCCAAATAAAATTGCGATTTTACGTATTCGGACTGTCAGAGGCGCCTGCGGAGGGATCTGGCTGGTAACGGATAATTCCGTGCAGGAACATATTGACCACCATGTTCACGGATGTCCTGATCTCTTCGGCGTCAGGGCGTATGTCATCATCGAGCAGCGCGCGCGATACAAGGCCTGACCGCGTCATTTCCAGGAACAGGCTGGCGGCGCGATAGGGGTCTTCGAGGTGGATCTCGCCCGCCTCTTCGCGATCAATCAGGTATTCGGTAAGCGCCAGGCGGATCTTGTCGGGTCCGCGCCGCTGAAACTCCCTTGGAATTTCAGGGAATTTCCGTGCCAACCCAATAATGAGCCGGTACATCTCCAACGATTCCGGTTCCAGCAGCTTGCTTGTAAATTGTTCGCCGATTCGACGCAGGCCCTCTTCGACTGGCGTGTGCGCTGAGAGTTCCACGCCCATGCTTTGCGTAATGCTACGCACGCGAGCGTCCAGCATGGCGATGAACAGGCCCTGCTTGTCCCCGAACTGGGAATAGAGTGTCGACAGAGAACCGCCAGCGCGCAGCACGATTTCCGACATGCTGGCTGCTTCATATCCCTGTTCAAGGAAGACCTGACGTGCCGCTGCAATGAAGGCGGCGCGCCGTTTATCGCCCCGGCTGAGCGGCTCTGTGTCTTTGCTGTCGTGCTTGCGGGCTGCGGTCATGCCGACAGGCTCCTCCTTCTATGTCTTTTGTCAGAATACGCCCTGAAACCGTAATTGACATTACACATTTTTCGGGTGTAATCAAGATTACAGTTGCTGGCGCGGTTGTGTGCGGCAATCTGAAGAGGTGTGCACATGGCGCTGAAGCCATTCCCATCAATTCCGAAAGTGGTTGCTCCTGCCAAGGAAGCAGAGGCTGTTCGGCCGCCTAGTGATGCTGCAGATGCGCCTCCCGCATCAGTGCCGGTCAATATGCGTCGCTATGTGGTGATTGCCCTGATCAGCCTGGCGGCGCTTTTTGGTGTCTGGAAGGGTGTCGAATGGTGGAATACGGGTCGCTTCGAAGTCCGCACCGACAACGCCTATATTCGCGCCGACATCACGACGGTCGCCTCAAAGATCCAGGGCTATGTCTCCAAAGTTGCCGTAACTGACAATCAGGCCGTCAAAGCGGGCGACCTTCTCGTTGTGCTTGAGGGCGGCGACTATGACGCCCGGCTCTCTGAAGCACAGGCCGCCCTGTCGCAGGCTAAAGCGGCGGCCGCCCAGGCGCGCGCCGAGGTGGCATCGCGCCAGTCGCTTGAGGCCTCTGCGATGGCCGACATTTCCGCCCAGAAGGATCGTGTGTCTGAAGCGCGCGCCGCCGAACAGTCTGCCAGGGCAAATGCGAAGCTCGCGAGTGAAGATTTCGTGCGCTACACCGAACTGGAAGCCAAGGGGCACTACCCGACAGCCCGTCTGGACATGGCGCATGCCCAGTCTGATGCGGCCACCGCCAATGCTGATCAGGCCGCCGCAGCCATCACAACCCAGAAAAGCCAGCTTAGTGTTGCTCAGGCGGGGCTCGCACGGGCCCGGCAAGACATTGTCGCCGCCGAAGCCGCTGTTGCAGGCGCTGATGCGCAAGTCGAAGCGGCCCGCGCCCGCGTAAAAGCCGCCCAGCTTGATGCGGGCCGTGCCGAAATTCGCGCGCCGATTTCGGGTGTCGTCGCCAATCGCGTTGTTTCCGAAGGCCAGTTGCTCAGTCCCGGCCAGCAGGCATTGTCAATTGTGCCTGTTGATCAGGCCTATGTGATTGCCAATTTCAAGGAAACGCAGGTGGAGAACATGCGGCCCGGCCAGAAGGTTGAGCTCAAGGTGGATGCTTATCCTCATCTCGAGGTCGAGGGCACTGTCCTGTCTCTTGCACCGGCTTCGGGTGCCCAGTTCAGCCTCATCCCGCAAGATACTGCGACTGGCAATTTCACTAAGATTGTCCAGCGCGTGCCCGTGCGCCTTGCGATTTCGAAAGAGGCGCTCGACACCGGACTGATGCGCCCCGGGCTCTCAGTCGAGGCCGTGGTCAACATCAAACCGTCAAAGTCGTGAGATGAGCACGTCGGCACCGACGCATCCAGGCAACGTCCCGGCCGTCGCCGAGGACGAAAAGATACCAATCACGCTCCATATCGGCTTTCTGGCGATGGTCATTGGCATGTTCATGTCGATCCTCGATGTTCAGATCGTAGCCAGTTCGATTCGTCAGATTCAGGCAGGCGTTTCGGCCAGCGGCGATGAGATTGCGTGGGTTCAGACCGGTTACCTGATTGCTGAAGTTGTCGGCATTCCGTTATCGGGCTTCTTGAACCGTGTCTTCGGACTGCGCCGTCTGTTCATGATGTCGGCTGCCGCCTTTACGGTTTCCAGTGTGCTCTGCGCGATGTCGTGGGATCTAGATTCCCTGATCTTCTTCCGTGTCATCCAGGGCTTTGTCGGTGCGGCCATGGTGCCCTCCACAATGGCTGCTGCCTTCACGCTCTTCCCGGGCGGCCGTTCGATGACCCAACAGGTCATGATCGGTATGGTGGCGACGCTCGCGCCGTCCATCGGGCCGACGCTGGGTGGCTGGATTACGGAACATATGAGCTGGCACTGGCTGTTCCTGCTCAATGTCATCCCCGGCATTGCGGCCGTTATCCTGGTGTGGATGTACGTTCCACGGCAGAAAGGGGAAACGCACCTCCTGGCGCGTGTCGACCTTATCGGGCTGGCGGCCATGGCGCTTATGCTCGGGGCATTCGAGTGGGTTGTGGAAGAGGGGCCGGCTGAAGGCTGGACCCAGAGCAGCATGATCATCCGATGGATGTTCTATTGCACGGTTGCGACAGTGATCTTCTTTTACCGCTCGGCACGGGCGGAGTATCCGATTGTTGATCTGTCGGTTTTCAAGGACCGCAATTTCGCGTCGGGCGCCATCGTGGGCGCAGTTATCGGCTTCGTTCTGTATGGGTCAGTTTATGCGCTCCCGCTATTCCTGGGGCAGGTGCAGGGCTACTCGGCCCTTCAGATCGGGCAAATCATGAGTGTGTCGGGCGTAGCGATGTTCATTGGCGGTCCGATTGGCGGCGCGCTGACGAGGCGCTTCGATCCGCGCCTCGTGCTCGGCAGCGGGCTTGTTCTTGTGACGATCGGCGTAATGGGCAACGCCCAGATGACGCAAGAATCGAGTTTCGACGAATTGTTCTGGCCGCAGGCCATTCGCGGCATTGGCCTTATTCTAACGATGGTGCCGACAACGAATCTGGCGCTTGGTACCCTGCCTCCGGCGCGGGTGGCAAATGCCTCCGGCCTGTTTACCGTCTGTCGTAATCTTGGCGGGGCGGTCGGCATCGCTTTCCTGAACACGCTGCTGCTGCATTACAACGCGCTTCACCAACAGGAATTGTCGGCTGGCATGAGCATGGCGCGCCCCGAGGTGCAGACATGGCTTTCGCAGGCGGCCGCCCGTCTTCAGGCGGCCGGTGTGCCGGATCCCGATGCGTCGGCCATGATGCAGCTCGGGCAGCGGGTGCAGATGGAGGCGCTCGTCATGACCTACAATAATCTTTTTATGGCGATGGCCATGGCATCAGCCACGGCGTTTCTCGTCGTATTCGTTTTGCGAAAGCCAAACGCGGCGGCGGGGCCTGTCGCGGCACATTGATGGCGCGCATAGAAAAGGGCGCTGAAATGTCAGCGCCCTTTGTCTTATGCAGCGTTAGCGTTCAGATAATTTCTAAACGACGTTTTTGCCTTGTACAGCCCTGACAACGAAAGTCAGGACAAGCAGGGCGAGGAATACGAAGAACAGGATCTGCGCGATACCTGCTGATGCGCCTGCCAGTCCGCCAAAGCCAAGGGCTGCAGCGATGATGGCGAATATGAAAAATGCGAGTGCCCAACCGAGCATGATGTGTCTCCTTGTCAATGTTAGCCGGCTTCATTTGCCGTTGCCTAAACAACTCGGAGCGGGCCAAAGGAGTTCCGGAAATTAACTTCGGAACCCGTTCGCGGGTTAGCGCGTTTTCCAGAATAACGCCTGATAGGTCTCGCGACTGGCGGACCGCGGTTAGCTTTAAACGGCGGGCCGAAATCAGGATTTCGAATACACACGCTAACCCGGGGGCCCTTGCTTGAAGCTGTGCGCATTGATCAATCCAGACTCTGGATCAACTCCCAAAAATTCCGAAGAAGCCCTTCAGGCCGAGCTTGAGGCCATGGGTCACACGGCCCATGTCATCCCCGCAGTTGGCGGGGAGATTGTATCTGCCGTGCGTGAAGCGCTCGCCATGAAGCCTGATGTCCTGATCGTATGGGGCGGGGACGGCTCAGTGGCCTGTGCCTTGTCGGCGAGTGGCGTGTCTGGCCCGCCGGTTCTGGCTTTGCCGGGCGGGACAATGAACCTGGTACACAAGCGCCTGCATGGGGACTTCACTGACTGGAAAGAGATACTGCGACGCGCGCTGGAATCCCCAGCTGAGCCTTTTGCGGCCGGCTGTGTCGACGATCACATGTTTTTTGTCGCGGCGATGATGGGGCAGGTAACAACGCTGGCGGAGTCGCGTGAGGCTGCGCGTCACGGGCAGATCATCAAGGCAGCGGAACTCGCGGTCCAGTCGGGTGCCATGAATATCGAACGCAGGCTGCGGATTGAAGCGGTGCATCCAGAGGGTAACCAGAAACTGGATGCAGTTGCGGCCGCGGTGGTGATCGGCGACGGCCCCCTCCCAAAGTTGGAGGTTGCAGCAATTGACCCCCGATCGACGTTTGACTGGGTGACAATCGCCGTCGATGCGCTCATGCATGGTTGGCGTGACGCGGAGTCAGTCGATATGGATGAAACCCGCAGCGTAACCATCACCGATATCGAGGGACGGGAGTTTCCGGCCACGATTGATGGGGAGACCGTGTCGATGCCGAGTGGAACAACGATCAGTCTGAAACGCCATGCAGCAAATGTTTTGCGCGCAAGGCCTGGTTGATGCGGATTGTTCAACTTGCAGACCTGCATTTTGGCGCCGAAGATCCTCGCGCGACGGATGCAGCGACGGACTATATTGGACATCTGGCCCCCGATGTAATCGTCGTAAGCGGTGACATGACCCAGCGCGGAAAGCACCGCGAATTCCAGATGGCGCGCGCGTGGATCGATAATCTCAAACGGCCCTGCCTGGTTGTGCCGGGTAATCACGACACACCCCTTCTCAATCTTGTTTCGCGTGCGAGCAGCCCATTTCAGCGACACGATTCCTATTTTGATCCCTATGCGAGCATGCTGCGCGTGGATGAGGTGCGTATCGACGGGCTGAACACGGCGCGTGGGTGGCAGGCTCGGTCAAACTGGGCCGAAGGTTCTGTCCGACTGCGGCATCTGGATACTATTCTCAAACGCAATACCGGGCCGGACATATTCCGTGTGCTCGCGTGCCATCACCCCTTTCGGTCGCCGAAGGATGCACCGTTGCGCACGCGCACGCGCCGCGGCGCTGCAGCCAGTGACATGCTGGCCCAAAGCGAGGTGTCTGTCTTGCTCACCGGCCATGTTCACACGCCACATGCCGAGCTGATCGAGGAGCCCAATGGCCGCTATCTCGCGATCTCGGCCGGCACACTCTCAACCCGGCTCCGCAACGCGCCGCCTGCGTTCAACAGTCTTGATATAACGCCGATAAGTCTATCGGTGATCACGCACGACTTTGACGGATCAGCCTTCGAGCCGCGATCTTTAGGCAGCTGGAAAACGGCTCAACTCAAGCAGAAATAAGCGCCTGGCGCGTCATTCCCCGTTCGGCATATGAAGCGTCAGGTGGCATCCGCCGCCAAGGCTGGCTTCCACATCCAGCTTTGCCGCAAGCTGCCGCGAGAAGGCATTCATGAGTTTTGATCCCAAACCGCGGCCATTGACCTGTTCGGCAGAGGCGTCCGGATCGTAACCGCGGCCATTGTCGGAAATTATCAGCGTCGTTCCCGCTTCGTTGACAGCAAGAGAGACATTGATCACGCCGCCATCCGACCCAAACGCATATTTCATGGCATTCGTGATCGCTTCGACAATGAACAATGCCATGGGGATGGCATCATCGGCCGGGCGCATGACGCCTTCATAGTCCTGAACAATCTCGACGCCGGATTCCTCCATGCCGAGGGCTTCCGACAGGTGAGACACCAATCCGGTCAGGAAGGGCTTGAGCTGGACCTGCTCAAGGCGCTCGTTCTGGTAAAGTGTCTGGTGCACGATCGCGAGCGCATCAATGCGGTGACGGGCTGCGGAGATGGCGGCTTTTGCTTCGGGGTCACGCAACTGCCGACCCTGCAGGTTAAGGAAGCTTGTCACGATCTGAAGGTTGTTTTTGACCCGGTGGTGAATCTCGCGCACCGCGGCATCACGGCTGGCAATGGCGAGCTTCAGGTCCTTGTCGCGCTCGCCGATATCCTTGGCCATAACATCCATGGCGCGTGCGAGCTTGGATATTTCGGCAGGCGCTTTTTCGAATGTCTGGCCCGCCTTGAACTGGTAGCGACCGGCTCCATACACCCGAACAGTGCGGGTGAGCCGCGATAGCCACCGCAGAACAAGCGAGTCGATGGCAATCCACACGGCCAGCAAGGCCACGCTGAAGGCGATAAGGGGAAGGCCAATCGAGGTGAGCGGGCGGAGCGTAAAGTCACTCCAGAAGCCGGGAGACTCGCGTGAAATGGCCGCGAACACATTGCCCGGACCCACAGGCTTGATGACGACGTCCAGCGAAAGGCCAGATTTATCCTTCAGAACGAAAAGCTGCGGCGACTGGCTCTTGACGACACTTGTGACCCATTCAGGATCGAGCTTGGCGAAGCGGGCGCTACCGAAAGCTTCACCGCGATCATCCAGAACGGCAACTTCAATGCCGGGGGGGAGGGCACCATCCTGCGCGATGGCCGCCAATTGTGCGGTCCGAAGTTCAAAACCGACCGAACCAGCAAAGGCACCATTTGCGTCGTCCAGGCGAAGGAGGATTGAAAACAGCCAGTCATTGTCGCGGGTACTATAATATGTGTCGCTGCGGATGAGCTTCTCACCGCGCTTCAGGCGTTCATTGTTTTCTGGGTTGGGTAGGGTCCAGCCTGAATCTGAGGGCATGGAGCATGTTGCAACGCCATCCTTGTTAAAACTGGCAACGCTCGCCAGCGGCAGGATGACCTCAGACAGGTTGTTGTAGACTTTGTAGCACCGGCCGCGGGCGAGATCGTCGCGGTTCAGCGTCAGCAGCAAGGCAGCCTGATCGATCGACTTCTCGACACCGTCCAAAGCGTCGTCTGATAAAAGCAGAAGATCGGCCCTGCGTTCATCGAGGCCTTTCGAGGCGTCCAGATAAGCAGAAAAGACTGACAGAACGAGAATAGGCATCAGGGCAACGACAAGCGTCATGACCAGACGCTTGCGCAAGGATCCCGTCTTCCTGTTGGATTTCTCGTCTTTTAGCTCAGATTGTCGGAGCACCAGCTATCTCGTCCGCCTGATCCATAATGTCGTCGAACGCCTTGCTGGCGGACATGCTTGCGTCGCTATTGTACCCCGTATCATTGGATTCCAGAATTTCGATAACGGCTTTGCGGGCGCGAGAGACGCGGCTCTTGATCGTACCGACAGCGCATCCGCAGATCGCGGCGGCTTCTTCATAGGCCATGCCGCCGGCACCGACCAGAATGAGCGCTTCCTTCTGGTCTACGGGCAGCTTGGCCAGCGCATTGCGAAGCGCCAGCAATTCCAGACCGTCGGTCGGGTTGCTGCTCGAAAGCAGCGTGGCTTCAGCCACTTCCGGATCGAGAGGCTGGCGGCGCCAGCTGCGACGTTTTTCGGAATAGAAAGCGTTGCGCAGGATCGTAAAGGCCCAGGCCTTCATGTTCGTGCCAGCATGAAATGACTCGCGGGCGTTCCATGCTTTCAGCATGGCGTCCTGCGCGAGATCGTCAGCGAGCGTAGCATCGCGGCAAAGGCTGCGCGCGAACGCACGCAGGTGCGGAATGAGCGTCGTAAGCTCTTGCTTGAACGCTGCATCGTCGAGTTTTTGGGGCTCGGGCTTCATGTCGCTATGCTCACTCGGAATCCGCAGGACCAGACGATCGCTTCTTGTCTGCCTGCTCAAGCAGCTTCAAGAATTCATCCGGCACGTCTTCCTGAGCGACGTCCTCATAGATTCGTCGTAGCTGGTCGCCAATTTTCGCACCGCGACGCTTCAAGTCAGCATCCGACTGTTGCTGGCCTGTCTGCTTTTTTTTGTTCATTGGCTGGACTCTGGATTCGATCAATGGATTGTACCTACTGTTCAACTCACACACTTCAACTGCGGGCAAAAGCTTTTGTTCCGACGCAAAATGTTTTTTTGCAGATAACTGCAACCATTTGGCTCTTACCGGGTTAAGAACGAGAATTATCGCAAGAGGGTTCCTATGGATTTGGTACAAAATTTCGCTCCGCACCTGCCGTTTCTGCGCCGCTATGCGCGCGCGCTTACTGGCAGTCAGGACAGTGGGGATGCGTATATCCGCGCCTCGCTATCTGCCCTTGTGGAAGATCCAGACCTGATCGACCGGGGTATCGACGCACGTACGGCGCTTTATCGTTTTTTCCATGTCATCTGGGGTGGAACGGGCGCGAAGCTCGAGGCGAAAGATGATTCAAACGTTGATCCGGCGGATCGACGTCTCCAGTCATTGGCGCCAATTCAGCGCCAGGCTTTCCTTTTGACAGCCCTCGAGGGATTTACCGTCAAGGAAGCGGCTTTCATTCTCGGCGTGACCGAAGAAGAACATTCTGAACTCGTAACGACGGCGCACCGTGATATCGAGAAGGAACTCAAGACCAAGGTTCTCATCATCGAAGACGAGCCGATCATCGCAGCAGACCTGGAAAATCTTGTTGAGGATCTCGGGCATGAAGTGACGGGCAATGCTACGACGCGCACAGAAGCTGTCGAGATGGCCAAAACGACAAAGCCAGGTCTTATCCTCTGCGATATCCAGTTGGCGGATGGATCGTCAGGTATCGATGCAGCTCATGATATCCTGGAAATCATGGATGTGCCGATCATCTTTATTACGGCGTTCCCGGAACGTCTTCTTACGGGTGAGCGGCCAGAGCCGACATTCCTTATCCCTAAGCCTTTCCAGGAAAACACCGTGAAGGCGGCTATTGGCCAGGCATTGTTCTTTAACCCGGCCAAATCACCAAACGTTACGGCGTAAGTCGGTTAGCGGAACAGCGCGAGCAGAACGAGCATACCAATTACCGCCAGGACGACGCCGATCGCGAGCGTCGTCGGCATTCCCATGATACGCTGACCCTGGCGGGCTTCTTCTTTTTTGATCGTTGTTTCATCTTCGGGCATATAATTCTCCTTTGTGTAAAGACGCGTACCTACGCGGTATGTTCCTCTGCGCAGTTCTGCTCAGGAAGAGTGGGGGCGACTGCCATTGGTTTTGGATCTATTTTGAGACTCCGCCGCAGGCATGGTGAATTTCGAGAAATCGAGCCGGCGCAGGTGCAGATAGTCTGTATTGAAATGACAGAGGCGTGCGAGACGTTCCCGGTCGTCAATAAGGATCACTCCGCGGCTCTCTTCAATCAGGCCTGCATGACGCATGGCCGACATGGTGCGTGAGACATGTACAGGCGTCAAGCCGAGCGCATCGGCCAGATCGACGCGCGTGAGCGGCAGCGGCATCTGGCTGTGATTTGTGCCCATGGCGCCATTCATGCGTCTTTGAAGCTCAAGCAGAAGGTGTCCGATGCGCTCCTTGGCGGAGCGTCTTCCGAGCCGCACAATCTGCTCCCGGAGTATGGATTCCTCCTGAACGGCGGCCCACCAGAATGAGGAGGATATGTCGCCGGACGAACGCAGTATCTGGACGAAATCACGCGTGTCGATCACAAGGATGGATACGTCGGTCACGCTCGTGACGGTGTGATCGGCTTCGAGGCAGGCCAAGGCCTGGAGATCGAAAATGTCGCCCGGCAGCATGAAGTTCACGATCTGGCGGCGACCATCTTCCAAAGTGCGGTGCCTGACAGCCCACCCCTTGTTAACGATAAACAGGGTTTCCGCGATATCACCCACACGGACAATGTCTTCGCCTGCGCGGTAAGTCACGGATTTGGTGGTTATATCGTCCATCAGTGCCCAGATGTCATCGTCCACGACGGCATACTGGGATAGTCGGTTCTTAAATGCTTGCATGAGGGTCTTACGCCTAACCGCATACGGGGTTCCGCGTATGCCAAGGCAATCGTTTAAGCTGTTATGGAACAAAGCGATCCCGTCGCCGTTAGTTGGCTGTTGAAACTCAATAATTATCTCCAAGGAGCATTAAAATGGATACCAAGACCGCAACAGGCACAAAAATCAAAGCTGACATCGACTCCGACGTTGATGCGCTGAAAAATGATATCTCGGCACTTCGTGACGACCTGCGTCAGGTGGTCAAGGATGTCCGCGGTCTCGCTACTGTGCGTGCCCAGGCTGGCGTCGATAAGGGTGCTGAAATCGCCAAGGAAGCTGGCGAGCAAATCGGCGAAGCCAAGACGGCTATGGAATCGCGTATTCGCGACAACCCTCTTGCGGCAATCGGCATTGCTTTCGGAGCAGGCGTCGTCCTTGCGATGATGCGCCGGAACTAAGTACTCATGGACACAACGAAGCTTCGCCTCTTCGCGGCCGTCGCCGGGATCGTATTTGGTCTTGGCGGCGTGTTCGCGCTTGCAGTGGCATTGACCCTCGCCTTGGCCATTTATCTTGGCACGGTCGGGGCCACGTTCACCGTGGCGGCCCTCTTTCTGTCAGCAGCCTGTATCTGCCTGTTCCTGTTTCTACAGCCCAACCGGTCTTCGGCCGACGAGCTGGACGATATCGAGGATGCGACGGCTGATGCACTGGCAGACCTGCCGTTCGATGCGCTCAAGTCGATTGTCGAAAAGCGCCCGTTGACAGTGGCTGCGCTGGCCTTGGTGGCGGGGTATTCCGTCGTGAAGGACCCTGCAGCTGTTGCGCGCCATGCCCAGCGATTCATGGTAGGGCTGATCTGAGCGGGCCATTAGGGGCGCGCAGCAACGTGAGCAGCCGGACCGGAGATTCATGCGTTCTGCCTTCCTGATCTTTTCAGCCCTCACGGCTGGACTTGCGCTCGGGCGGAAATTCCTTGCGGGAGAAGTTGCCAGTCGCAAGAACAAGGTGATCGAGGCTGCGGCGCAGGAAGCCCGCCAGCGCATCCGCGAGCAGGCGAACATCATGCTCAAGGACAGCTTTGTCCAGTTCGCTGCGGCGACGGGCATCAAGCTGCTTATTCTCATCACGCTTTGGCTCTTCTGGCGGACACAATTGCTCGGCCACGAAGCGATTTCGGTCGCCGTTATCGTTTGCCTCGTCGGGTTTGTCGTGCGCGATGCCTGGGTCATCTATCCAACCGCGCGCTTCGTGCTCAGCACGCTTGTTCGCAATGGTTGGCATCCTATCCGTGCGCTGGGTGAGACCGTTGCGGCGCTGGTGTTTGAAGAAGTCCTGATCGAAGCCGAAGCTGTTTCCCAGCCTCGCACGCACATGTTGCTGATCAAGCTCTCCGGACACGATCAGGACACGATGCACAAGGAGATCGCGGCCGCCGTCGCCGATATCGCGCGCCAGTCCTCGTGGCTGGACCTGCGGCCCTATATTTTCAGCGCGGCAGCGAAGACGCTATCCCTGATGATCATCTACGGCGCCACGGTCGCCTTACTCATCTCGCGTCTGCCGCACTACTAGGCGCGAAAACAGTCTGCCACGCGGGCCAGCCACAGTCGCACTTCGTCCCCTTTCTCGTCGAGCGAATTGCCGTGCCGCACGAGGATAAGGTCCAGCGAAGGGACGAGCACAGTGTATTGGCCCAGGTAACCATTTGCCGAGAAGCTTTCCGGTCCACACAAGCCAAGCCACCAATGCGCGCCATATCCCAGTGTCTCAGCTGGAGGCGTCGGTGTTGGCGTGCGCGCATAATCGACCCAGCCTTCAGGCAGGATGCGCCGCCCATCCCACACGCCATCCCGCATGTAGAGGAGGCCAAACCGGGCAAAATCGCGCGCCGTACAATAGCAGAACGACGAGCCGATAAATGTGCCCTGCCCATCCAACTTCGGTAGCGGCGATTTCATCCCGATGGGGTCGAACAATTCGCGGAACATGAAGGCACGAAATGCGTCGCCGGATTCACCCAGTGCCCGGGCCGCGCAGCGAGCGACGATATTGGTCGTGCCACTGGCATAGCTCCAGGCGGATCCCGGTTCATGCACCAGCGGAAAACCCGCCGCGAAGCCGCCTACGTCGTCCTTGCCGGAGCCGAACAGCATCTCGATCACATCCGACACACCCGCGTCGACATAGTCTTCCGCGAATTTCAGCCCGCTGGACATGCGTAGCAACTGGTCGAGCGTGATGTGGCGGCGCGGGTCGTCCGCCCCCTGCCACTCCGGCACGTCGGCGGGGGCATGCACGTCAAGCTTGCCGTCGCGCACCAGTATGCCGACCAGCGCATGGGTCATGCTCTTGGCCTCTGACCAGGACGGATAGGTGTCCGTCGCCAGATTGTCCTGCCCATATCGCTCGGCGACGATGCGTCCGCCCTGCACCGCCAGAAAGGCATGCGTCTCGCCCATGTTGGCCAGCGCATCCTCACTGAAAGCGAGATCCAGAAGCCGCCCAAGTTTCCCCGAGTCCGCGCCAGCGCACAGCGGCCCCTCTGGCCAGCTCTTTGTCGGCCATGCCACCCCCTCCGGCTGGGGCGGCAGGGGCACAAGCGTAGGGGAAGATGACATGGGCGAGCCTCGGCTTTGAGTTTCAGCTATGCCTAGTAAGCAAAGCTGAGCCCATACCGGAAGGCCAAACGCCGAATTTGTCGGTGCCTTGGCTCAGAAAGATGCGACGGGATGAGTGGCAGCATGGAGCGGGTGAAGGGAATCGAACCCTCGTTGTCAGCTTGGGAAGCTGCTGCTCTACCATTGAGCTACACCCGCATGCAGCGCCTATTTGAGCCGGAATGGACCAGCGCGCAATAGGCGCCTGCCGTCACTTGAGCACCACCACCGCGACAAAGCGCGGCGGCAGGTCCAGCACCAGCTTTTTGTCCTTTGCCTTGGCTGTCAGCGGTACCGGATGCACGGCGTCCGGATCGGCGAACGTGTTACCCGCATCCATGGTTTTCGCCGTCAGCAACCGGCCCTCGGCCTTTTTCGCGCCGAACGAAGTCAGGTCCACGTCATGGCTGGCTTTCGCGTCGGCATTCACCAGCGCCACGATCAGCTGGCCGTCCTTCGTCCTCGCAGCGCTCAGGCTGATTGCGGGCACGGTGACATCGCCAAGCGTATAGTCCGGCGATGTATAGGAGACGGGCAGGGCCTCCGCGCCCATGAAGGGCTTGTACATCTCGAACACATGATAGGTCGGCGTCAGCACCATGTCCGGGCCATCGGTCAGGATCATCGCCTGCAGCACGTTCACCATTTGCGCGATGTTCGTCATCTTCACGAGGTCGGCATTGCGGTGGAATATGTTGAGGTTGAGCCCCGCCACGACCGCATCGCGGATCGTGCCATCCTGGTAGAGCGCCGGCGGGGCCTTCGCCTCGTCCTGGTCCACCCACATGCCCCATTCGTCGACATAGAGTCCGAAGCCATCAGCGAGATTGTCGTGCTTGGCGATGATCGCGCGCTGATCGGCAATCACGTCTTCCATGCGCAGGGTGCGTTTGATCGTCGAGGCCCACTCGACTTCGGGAAAGCCGGTGGCGTCGCCCTTCTTGCTCCATTCCCCCGTCGGCAGCGTGTAGACGTGCAGCGACACGCCCTCAATCAGGTCCGCGATATATGGATGGGCCAGCAGCGTGTCGGTATATTCCGGGTTGCCGTCATGGGCGCCCGACAGGATGCGGACAGGCTGGTCGCCGGAGGTTTTCGCGAAACTGGCATATTGCGCATAGAGATCGGCATAGGCGCTGGCCGTCAATGCGCCGCCGCAGCCCCAAGTCTCGTTGCCGATCGACAGGAAGTCGATTTTGTAGGGCGCTTCGCGGCCGTTTTCCGCGCGCTCAGTGGCGCGATCGCCCGTCTCCGCGGTCAGGTATTCCAGCCAGTCGGCGGCGTCAGCGGCGGTTCCTGTACCGAGGTTGAGGTTGAGATAGGTCTTCGCGCCCAGCCGCTCGGCGAGATTGAAGAATTCATGGCTGCCAAAGGCATTCGACTCGGTCGTGCCACCCCAGACCATGTTCACGCGAGCGGGGCGCTCGTCGTGCGGACCCACGCCGTCGCGCCAGTGGTAGAGATCGGCATAGCAGCCACCGGGCCAGCGGATGACCGGTACATCAAGCGCTTTGAGCGCGCCGAACACATCGTCGCGTATGCCGTCCGTGTTTGGGATGTCGCTGTCTGGTCCGACCCAGATGCCGCCATAGGGCTGGGTACCGACATGTTCGAGGAACTGGCCATAGATGTCCGGCGCGATCGTGTGCGTCTCGGCGGTGAGGTCCACGTCGATCCGTGTCTGTGCTGGGGCCGGCGTCGCCCAGAGCAGGCCGCACGCCAGACTGGCGGCCAGTTGAAGTCTCATTTTTCTCTCCCTTATTATTTTAGCGCTAACATTGCTGCGGCCGACCCCATCAGGTCAAGCTGCATCCCGTCCTCAGCACACCGCATCAGCCACTGGCTAAGCAGGCAGGTTGCAGGTAGAAGGCGCCCATGAACGGATTTCTCGCAGTTGCAGCAGGCGGCGCCCTTGGCGCATCCATGCGCTATGGCATTAGCCAGCTTACAGTGCGGCACCTGCCGCAGGGCTGGCCCTATGGCACCTTTGCGGTCAACATCCTGGGCAGCCTGGCGATGGGCCTGCTGATCGGCTGGTTGGCTCTCAAAGCCGACGGCGTTAGCCAGACTACACGTCTGTTTCTCGCCACCGGCGTACTGGGTGGCTTCACGACATTCTCGGCCTTCTCGCTTGAAGTGGCCGAATTCCTCCGCACCGGGGACGCCGGCAAGGCAATCGCCTATGCCGGTCTGTCGCTTGTCCTTGGCGTTTCGGCGCTTTTCCTCGGCCTTTGGCTGGCACGGAGGCTCTACGCATGAGCGGTCAAATCATCACCGAAACCGTCACCGACAAGGAAGAAGGCACACGCCTCGACCGCTGGATCAAGCGCCGCGTGCCAGTCACGCAGGGCCAGGTCGAGAAATGGCTGCGCACCGGACAGGTCCGCGTCGATGGCGGCCGCGCCAAGGCGAATATGCGCCTTGAGGCCGGTATGGCCGTGCGCCTGCCGATCCTTGACGGCGAGGCCCCGCGCCAGCGCGACCCGGCGGCCAACGCGTCCCAGAAGGACCGCGAGTTCCTCCGGGAACTCATCATCTATGAAGACGACGAGATGATCGCCTTCAACAAGCCCGCCGGCCTCGCCGTGCAGGGCGGATCGGGGCAGGGGCGTCATATCGACGGCATGCTGCCCGCCCTCTCGGAAGGCGAGCACCGCCCGGTTCTCGTCCACCGCCTCGACAAGGATACGTCCGGCGTTCTGCTTGTTGCAAAATACCCCGCTGCAGCCGCCCGCCTCGGCGAACTGTTCCGCGGACGCGAGATGGACAAGGTCTACTGGGCCGTCACCGTCGGCGTGCCCAACCCGCCCTTCGGCCAGATCCGCTGCTGGATGGTGAAGGGCGTGCCAGACGACCGCGAGGAAAGCGGCTGGCGCCCGGTCAGCCCGAACGTCAAACGCCGTGATGCCGACCGCGAACGCATGATCCGCACGGCGCAGGGCGTCGAAGGCGCCAAGCACTCGATCACGGACTATGCCGTCATTTCCACTGCCGGTCAGAAAGCCGCCTGGGTCGCGCTGAAGCCGCTTACCGGCCGCATGCACCAGCTGCGCTTCCACATGCTGGAAATGGACACTTCCATCCTCGGCGACTTCAAATACCAGAGCCGCCGCGAAGTGCCCAATGGCCTTGCGCCCGGCCTGCACCTGCATGCGCGCGCGTTGATCATCCCGCGCCCCATCGGCAAGCCCATCTCGATCATCGCGCCGCTCTCGCCGCACATGAAAGAGACATTCGAAACCCTCGGCTTCCTCGAACAGGAAGCAGGCAAGAACCCGTTGGCGCCTTTCGTCTGATGCTGAAACTGGCAATTTGGGATATGGACGGCACCATCGTCGACAGCCGGGACGTTATCCAGACGGCAATGACGCGCGCCTTCGAAACGTGTGGCCTGACACCGCCGCCCTATGACGCGACGCGCCAGATCGTCGGCCTTGGCCTCAGGGAGTCCTGCCAGATCCTTGCACCGGACGATCTGTCCCCTGAACGCGTAGACACGCTTGTCGAAGCCTATCGCAATGCCTTCATGGCGCGTCGCACTGACCCGGACTTCAAGGAGCCGCTTTACGAAGGTGCCCTCGAAACACTCCAGATGCTGCGCGATGACAACTGGCTGATTGCCATGGCCACCGGCAAGTCACATCGCGGTATCCGCGCGATCTTCGACATGCACCCGCTGGAGCCCTTCTTCGACACGATCTGGTGCGCGGATGATGGTCCCGGCAAGCCGCATCCCTTCATGGTGGAGCAGTCAATGAATGCGCTCGGCGCACAGGCCCACCAGAGTCTGATGATCGGTGACGCCATCCATGACATCAACATGGGCAAGGCTGCTGGCGTGCGCACGCTTGGTGTCAGCTGGGGCTTCGGCGCAGCGCATGAACTGCAGGCTGTCGGGGCGGACGAGGTTCACCATTCCTATGCGACGTTGCAGGAAAGCCTGACCCGCTTCGGGCTGGCTGAAGGGAACTAAAAGACCCCCTCAACGTATCTGTTGTAGATACTGACACAACAGGGGTGCATCTCATGACATGGAATATTGAAGCTGGAATCGTGGGCGGAGCCGCACTCGTTCTGGGTGGATTCCTGACTGTCATGGCTAACCACCAGGAAACCTCGCGCCCTGAGCCCGTCGATCATTTCGTCCAGTCTGATTACGATGTTTTCGACCGTGATTTCAAAATTGGTAAAACGGATTGCGCCATCGGCCTCGCATCACAAAAGATCTGCATGCACAGGTCGCCTCTGGAGAAGGAACTTCAGCTAGGCCAGACCCTGCCTGCCTACATGCCTGCACTGGGTGCGGAATTCCGCATCATTGTTGAAACAGCTCTCAAGTCCGACAATCTCAGGACTGTCCGTTATGGTCAGACGCTCGTTCTGATTGACGCAGACACGCGCGAAGTGAAGGACATCCTTCGTCTCGACGCCCCCGATTTTTTGGCAGCCCAGGCTGACACGAGTCAGCCCAAAGTCTGAAATCCCCCTTGGAAGAGGGCGCCGGCAGGCCTAAAGGCTGCGGCATGACAACTTCCGAACCCACCGAAACACCGAAACGCTTCTACAAGCAGGCCGCCGTCGAGCCTCTGGACGGCGGTTGGACCGTTGCGCTTGATGGCCGCACGATCAAGACACCGGCCCGCGCCGGGCTTGTCCTGCCAACCGAACGCCTCGCCCGCGCCATTGCGGCGGAATGGCAGGGGCAGGGAGCAAAAATTGACCTTCTCGCCATGCACCTCACACGCCTCGCCAATGTGGCAATCGACCGGGCCGAGGAAACGCGGGATGAAATGGCCGACGAGCTTGCACGATACTGCGAGACCGACCTGATCTGCCATATTGCTGATGCACCTGACGAACTCGCTGAAGCTGAGGAAACCCATTGGGCGCCCGTACGGGAATGGGCCGGCGACACGCTTGGCGTCAATCTCGTCCCGGTCATTGGCATTGTCGCTTCACCGCAACCTGATGCCTCGCTGGAGGCCGCCCGCGATCACGCGCTCAGCCTCGACGCGTTTCGTTTGACCGGTCTGCTTTTCGGCGCAGGCCTTTTCGGCTCGGCCTTGCTGGCACTCGCGGTTGAGCAGGAAGCCCTCAGCGCCGAAGACGCCTACGAGATTTCGCGCATTGATGAGGCCTGGCAAGCTGACAATTGGGGCGAGGATGATGAGGCCAAGGCGGTCACGGAAGCTCGCCGTATTGAGGCCAAGGCGCTGGGTGTCTGGTTCCGCGCACTGGTCTGATCGCCCCGTGACTGCGTATTAAAGGCAGAGTATCTGTGCATCCCGCGCATTTCCATTCTGGGGGCAGCCATGATTATTGTGCACCATCTTGAGAATTCCCGCTCGCAGCGCGTGCTTTGGCTGCTTGAGGAGCTGGGCCTGCCATACGAGGTCAGGCGATATGCACGCGACGCGACGACCATGCTTGCGCCACCTGAGCTGAAGGCTATCCACCCACTCGGGAAATCACCCGTTATCGAGGATGATGGTGCAATTATCGCTGAAACCGGCGCCATCTTTGAATATATTCTCGACACATATGCTGCGGGTCGCCTCACCGCACCCGCCGGCACACCGCAAGCCCGCAAGCTCAGCTATTGGCTGCACTATGCAGAAGGCTCGGCCATGCCGCCCTTGCTCCTCAAACTTGTATTCATGCGCATGCCTGAAGGCGCTCCCGGCCTGCTCAGGCTGCTCATTCGTCAGGTGGCCGGCAAAGTGCAGGCGCAACTGGTCAATCCGCAACTTGCCTCTCATCTGGCCTATTGGGAGAGCGAGCTGGCCGAGACTGGCTGGTTCGCAGGCGCCGATCTTTCGGCAGCCGACATCATGATGAGCTTCCCGCTCGAAGCGGCTGCGAGCCGCGCTGGCGCAGACAAAAGCACGGCGGTGATGGATTTTCTTGGCCGCATCCATGCGCGCCCGGCCTATCAGCGCGCGCTTGAGGCGGGCGGGCCCTACGCTTACGCCTGATATTGCGTGCCAACTGTATAAAAACGCAGGATGAACAAGGGCTTCAGGCCCGGTTCCCAAGGGCCGTGTTTTCCTGCACCCATGATAAATCGCATCATGACCTTCCGAGTGGCTGCCGCAGCGTTTGCTGCGTCGGCGCTTATCGCCGCTCCCGCTGCTGCTGATCCCGTGCGCGGGGCAATCGTCAGCCTCCAGAGGGAGCTTGGCGTGAACACGTCCCTTCGGGTCGATGTCAGCCAGAATCACCGTTATGGCCGCAATGATCGCCGCGGCCAGCGCCTCAACCAATGGGGCCAGTCCGACCGGGAGGTCAGTCGCCTCAGCCGCGACGCGCTTCAGGCCTGCCGCCGCGCGGTGACACAGGAGGCTTATCGTGTCGGTTATCGTGACGTGGACTTCGATGATGACCGCCGCGTCCGCCAGACCGGACCATACCGTTTCGATATCCGCTATGACGATGTCGAATTCGAGGGACGCCGCCGCGAGGTGGAAAGCAATGTCTCATGCACCGTGAGGCGGGGTAATGTGGCTGCTGTCCGGGGCGTCCCGTTGCCTGGGCGCTACGGCAAAAAGGACAAGCATGGTCGCGCAGACTATGGCCGTTACCGCTACTGATAAATCATGCGCTGCCTCGGACGATGAGTCTCGGGCAGCGTATTTGCAATGGTGCCTCTGCTCCGATATAATTTTTCTCGTGCGATAAGATTCAAAAAATCATATTCAGGCAGGCAAATTGTCGCCCGAATAGCGGTGTGATGGGGAGGCAGACCATGGCAACAGAAACGCATGAGATCGACAGGGCCGAGAAGACCGGGGATCTGCCACCAGACTTGCCGAGCAAGTTCATGCGATCAGCTGCCGCCTATTACTCGGCCTTTGAGAATGCCACTATTGGCATCGGACATATATCCATGAGCGGCCACTGGCAGTACGCCAATGGCGCATTGGGACGCATCCTCGGATATTCGCCTTCTGAGCTGCGTGACCTGACCTGCCAGGAAATGACGCACCCTAATGAGCTGCCTATAGACGGCGCGCGTGTTCTCAAACTTCTGCGAGGCGAACTCGAACATTACGCCATCGACAAGCGCTTTCTCCGCTCGGATGGCAGGTATATATGGACCCGCAAGACGATCGTCGTGAATCACAAGGAGAATGGCGAGCCGGACTATCTCATCGCGCTGATCGAGGATATCGACGACCGCAAGAAGGCCGAATTGGAAAATGCATTTCTCGTTCAGGAGCTTACCCATCGGTCGCGCAACATTCTGTCCGTGATCAGCTCCCTAACCAGCCTGCTTGCGCCATCCTGCGAAAATGTGCCCGAATTTGAGGAGCGCCTGCTTGAGCGCCTGCACGCGATTGCCCGCTCGAACGACCAGCTTCTATTTGGTCGGCACGAAGGCGCATCCATGGATGCGCTTGTTCGCTCTCAGGTCAGTGCATTTCTGGGGCTCGACATGATGCGCGTCTCGGTTTCGGGACCGGAAGTGAATGTGAATGCCGCCTGTTGCCAATCGCTTAGCCTGGCCCTCTACGAACTTACATCAAACGCATTCAAATACGGGGCGCTCAGTTCTCCCGGTGGCCGCATCGCCTTGTCGTGGGAGACGCGTGGCACGGGTGAGGATGCAGTGTTCCGCTTTGAGTGGCGCGAAATTTCGTCAAACCCGCGCGAAATGTCCGACCATCAGGGCTTTGGCACGACGGTGCTGGAGAAGATGGCGCCGATGTCGGTGCGCGGGTGGGCTGAGCGCACCTTTTGCGCCGATGGCGTGATCTGGACGCTTGAGGCGCCCCTCGTCGCGGTTCTCACTCATTCCGGAGCGGAATAGCTTAGGTTGCCGGCGACTGAAATGGCGAGCAACGAGAGCTAGCAACGTAACAATCCCTGCAAATATGGCATAATTTATGCCTGTCGGTTGCAATATAAAAACAGCTTGTAAGGAGCGACGCTGATCGCTGTGATTCGCTCAATTGGAAGGGGCTTGATCGCTGTGTCGGCCATGCGAATATAGGCAGGTTGAGAAGACACCGTTATGGCGACGCCCAGAAACCAACTTGAGCGCGAGTTGCAGGGCTCCCACTCCGATAATGATCCCACATTTGAGAATGCAGCTGTTGGCATCGCGCATGTCGCCCTCAATGGCCGCTGGTTGCGCGTCAACAAGGCGCTGGCCGAGATGTTGGGGTATTCTGCCGACCAGTTTCCCGAGAAATCGTTCCTGTCTGTAACACACCCTGACGATCACGATGTTGACCTCGAATTTGCAAATCAGCTCCTCCGTGGAGAGATTGAACAATATGCGCGTGAAAAGCGCTACCGCCGATCAGATGGCACTTACATATGGGCTTCTCTTACCGCCGGGCTGAAGCGTGATGCTGAAGGCAGGCCCGATTTATTCATTTCGGTGATCGAGGATATATCTGATCGCAAGCTGGCCGAAATTGAGAAAGCCTATCTCATCGAGGAGCTGGCGCACAGATCCCGCAATCTTCTGACCGTATTCAGTTCACTGATCAGCTTGCTGGCGCCATCGTGCGATTCCGTCCCGGAATTCGAGGAGCGCCTGCTCAATCGGGTGCACGCCATTTCCCTGTCGAACGACCAACTCCTGCTTGGGGAAAAGGATGCCGCATCGCTGACGGGGCTCGTCCACTCTCAAATCAGGGCATTTCTGGGTCAGGACCTAAGCCGCGTTACTGTCACCGGTCCGGATTTGCGTATCAGCGCACGTTGCGCACAAGCCCTCAGCCTCGCCCTTTACGAGCTGACATCCAACGCGTTCAAGCATGGCGCCCTGAAAGCTCCGGACGGTCGCATCGCGGTGACGTGGACAACGTCTGGCACCGGCGAAGACGCGCAATTCCTTTTTGAGTGGCGCGAAATATCCGCCGCGGCGCAGGCGCCGTCGGGGCGGCGCGGCTTCGGCACGACAGTCCTGGAAACCATGTCGCCCATGTCTGTGCGCGGCCGCGCTGAGCGCACCTTTGAAGCCGAAGGCATCGTCTGGACACTCGAGGCGCCCTTCTCGGCGGTTGTCGTGCAGGCCTGAGGCTGCCCCAGCGTAATTGCATGCCCCACTTGCCATCCCGGCTGCGGCGTTTATCAGTCACTGCTTCAGTTTTATGGCAGGGAGAGGCCCCCTTATGCAGGATGTAATCGACGCTCTGGAAGCACGCCGCGAAGTCGCACGCCAAGGTGGCGGTGCCGCGCGGATCGAGAAACAGCACGAAAAAGGCAAGCTTTCCGCCCGTGAACGCGTCGCTGTCCTGCTTGATGAGAACAGTTTCGAAGAATTCGACATGTTCGTGGAACACCAGTGCGCCGATTTCGGCATGGAAGAGCAAAAAATTCCCGGCGACGGCGTCATCACGGGCCAAGGCACCATCAATGGCCGCCTTGTCTACGTCTTCTCGAAGGACTTTACCGTCTTCGGCGGCTCGCTTTCCAAGGCCCATGCGGCCAAGATCGTGAAGGTCCAGCAGGCTGCGGCCCGCAATGGCGCGCCCGTGGTTGGCATCTTTGATGCCGGTGGCGCGCGCATTCAGGAGGGCGTTGATTCGCTCGCCGGTTATGCCGACATCTTCATGGAAAACGTCCTCTCCTCGGGTGTCATCCCGCAAATTTCCGTCATCATGGGCCCTTGTGCCGGCGGCGACGTTTATTCGCCTGCGCTGACAGACTTCATCTTCATGGTGAAGGACACGTCCTACATGTACGTGACTGGCCCTGACGTCGTGAAAACCGTCACCAATGAGGAAGTCACCCACGAATCCCTTGGCGGCGCTTCCGTCCATGCCAACAAATCCGGCGTTGTCGACGGTGCCTTCGAGAACGATATCGAGGCGCTGACGCAGATGCGCCGCCTGATCGACTTCCTGCCCCTGTCAAACCGCGAAGAGGCGCCCGTGCGCCCCGTGCACGACACGTTCGACCGCGTGGAAGACAGCCTCGACACGCTGATCCCGCCAAACCCGAACACGCCCTATGACATGAAGGAACTGATCACCAAGGTTGCCGACGAAGGCGACTTCTTCGAGATCAGCCCGAATTTCGGCGCCAACATCATCTGCGGCTTCGGTCGCATCGAAGGCTCCACGGTCGGCTTCGTCGCCAACCAGCCGATGACACTCGCCGGCGTGCTCGACATTGACGCCTCCCGCAAGGCGGCTCGCTTCGTGCGCTTCTGCGACTGTTTCAGCATTCCCGTGGTCACCTTCGTGGACGTGCCGGGCTTCATGCCGGGCACCAAGCAGGAATATGGCGGCCTCATCAAGCATGGCGCGAAACTGCTCTTCGCCTATGCCGAAGCCACCGTGCCGAAAGTCACCGTCATTACACGGAAGGCCTATGGCGGCGCCTATGACGTGATGAGCTCAAAGCACCTGCGCGGCGACGTGAACTATGCGTGGCCAACGGCCGAGATCGCCGTGATGGGCGCCAAGGGCGCGGTCGAGATCATCTACCGCAAGGAACTGGGCAACCCCGAAAAGATCGCCGAGCTGACGAAGGAATACGAAGACAACTTCGCCAATCCTTATGTCGCCGCCCGCAAGGGCTATATCGACGACATCATCATGCCGCACTCCACCCGCAAACGCATCGCCAAATCCCTCCGTACCCTGCGCACCAAGCAGCTGGAAAACCCTTGGAAAAAGCACGACAACATTCCGCTTTAGGACTTCGCCGAAGGGCATAATCAATGGTCGTCTTCTGGATCGTCGGAGGCATGGTGCTGATTGCCTTGGCGGGCACCCTCATTGGGTGGGGCGCGTTGGGGCTTGAAAAGTTGTTCTTGAGAGGCAGAAATAGCAGCAAGGCGTAGGGTGGGTTGAGCGAAGCGATACCCGCAATCGACCTATTGCCCGCCGCTTCCGATTTTTGCACTCTCATCCAATGACCGGCCCCCTCCACATCCGCCCCGCGCTCCCCGCTGACCGCGCCGTTCTCGTCGCCATCCTACACGACACGTTCGAGTCCACATGGCGCCCGCAGCTTACGCCCGCCGCCGTCGCCGCCTACCAGCAAGGCAACCGACCTGCCGCCTATGTCGCCGAACGCGGCCATCTCTTCCATGTGGCGACCCGCGCGGGCGCCCTTGTCGGCCTCGTCGACTGGCAGGGTGATTTCGTGAATGCGCTTCACGTCCACTCCGCCCACGCTCGCTCCGGCGCGGGCACGGCGCTGATGGACCTCGCCGAAGCCGAAATCGCGCGCGCCGGTTTCCCCGCCGCCCGGCTCGAAACCGATACGTTCAACACGCGCAGCCAAGCCTTCTACGCGGCGCGCGGATACATCGAAAAAGACCGCTATCCGGACCTTGAATGGAACAGCAATCTTACCACCGTTCTCTTCGAGAAAGTGTTGGGAAGACCCTAAGAGTTCCCCGCCTTCAAGCGCCCCAGATCGTCTCTGCCTAGCTCAGGAAGTTCAGCCCCATGATCTTCTCGATCCGGGCCTCACCCCATCCCTTCGCGGCGACGCCAGCCAGTAAGGCACTGCGATCAATTGCCATCGGCCATCTCCGCCTCGGTCACCGGCACATAGTCCGCCCGGCGGTATTGTGCCCCGCGTTTCACGGTCATCTCGATCGAGCGGATGTTCTGGATATCCGCGAGCGGGTCATCAGCCAGAACCACGAAATTAGCGAGCTTGCCTGGCGCCACCGTGCCCATCTCCGCCTCAACGCCAATGGCCCGCGCGCCGACATCGGTCGCCGAATGGATCACCTCAAGGGATGGCATACCCACGTCCTGCGCGAGGAAGAAGAGTTCGTCGAACACGTCCGGCCAGGCATTCTCTGCGCCGGAGACCGTGTCCGTCCCGGTCGAAAGCGGCACGCCGGCCCTCCAGGCTTGCCGCGTCAGCCGGATCGAGGCCGCGCCGGTGCAGCGCAGCGGCTTCGCGTTCGGGTCCGCCTTGCGTGTCGCCTCCTGCAGCACGAACAGGCTGCCTGTCGCATCGAGGATTGTGCCTTTCTCCAGCATGCTGGCGTAGAGGCCCGCCATCACCGGGTCTTCCGGCTGTTCCAGATAGGATTCGTCCACCGGGGTGCGGTCCTCATAGGCCTCCAGCATCGCCGGGCCCGTCTCATAAGCGAGGTAACAGAGATGGCTCACCGTATCGACGCCTGCATCAATCACCTCAGCCGGGCGCGTCGGGAACACGGCGCTGTGCGCCCACACTTTCAGGCCCTGCCTGTGCCCTTCCGCCGTGATCGCGGCAACAAGCGCCGGCGGCAGGTCAGCATAGATCTTGATCGCCGTGGCGCCTGTCCCCCGGGCGAGCGTCACGGCCTCTTTCAGGTCGGTCTCTGCGTCGATGGCCTGCATCCAGGGGGCAGTGCCTGGCGCGTATCCCATGCTCGCCGCCGCAACCCGTGGGTCGGCGAAGAAAGGCCGTCCGGCGAAGAGCGCGACATAGTAGATATCGGGCGCCGGGATTTCCGCGTAACGGGCCTCCCGCGCCAGTTCGGCGACCGAACGCACATCATCCGCCATGTCCCGCACGGCGGTCACCCCGCCATAGAGGTTCCGGCGCAGCATGGCGCGCGCCGTGGCCGGGGCGGGCGGCGTCGCCATGTGGACATGCGTGTCGATCAGGCCGGGCATCACGTACCGCCCTGCGAGGTCCACGATAAAGGCGGGCGTCGCATCCTGCGCCGGGTCCCCATGCGGCACGACGGCGAGGATGCGCTCGCCTTCGACCACGATGTCCTGATGCTCAAGGGCCGGGCCGCCGGTGCCGTCGATCAGCGTGGCATCGGCATAGATTGTCCTGATAGGCCCTGCCGCCTTAACGGCTTCCTGGGCGTTGGCCGCTGGGGCGGAAAGGAGAAGCGACGCAATCAGCATCGCGGCGGTGGCGGGTCTGGCAGGGCGTTTCAGCATGGGCGTTAGGTTCCACTGGCGCCTGGCCTCGTCAAGCAGCTCGGCTAACGACATCATCGGTAACCCACCCAAACCCCCTTGCTGCACCTTAGGGAAACCCGCCTACATTCCTTTCATTGCCACCACAGCACCGCCGCAACGTCGGCACAAAGGAAGGAAAACACCCATGGCTGAAGCCTATATCTGCGCCGCCGTGCGCACCGCCGGGGGCCGCCGGAATGGCCGCCTTTCGGGCATCCACGCCAACGATCTCGGCGCTCGCGCGCTTGACGCTGTCGTCGCCCGCGCCGGCATCGACCCGTCCGTTATCGATGACGTGATCTTCGGCTGCGTCACGCAGGCCGGCGAACAGGCTGGCCAGGTCGCGCGCAGCTGCGTGCTCGCCTCGTCGCTGCCTGACAGCGTCCCCGCCGTCACCATCGACCGCCAGTGCGGTTCGTCCCAGCAGGCGATCCAGTTCGCCGCGCAGGCTGTCATGTCCGGCACGCAGGATGTCGTCATCGCGGGCGGCGTCGAATCCATGTCGCGCGCCGTCATGGGGTCGAACTTCCTGCCAGGCTCTGGCATCTCGCCAATCTCCGATGTCATCAAGCAGAAGTACGGCATCCGTGGCTTCAGCCAGTTTGTCGGCGCAGAGATGGTCGCCAGCAAGCACGGCTTTACCCGCGACCAGACTGATGCGTTTGGCGTCGAAAGCCAGCGCCGCGCCGCTGCGGCCACCGAGGCCGGTGCATTTGATGATGAGATTGTTCCCGTTGAGATCGTCACGGCTGAAGGTGAAACCCAAATGCATACCGTCGACGAGGGCATCCGCCCCGGCACGACAGTGGAAGCGCTCGCTGGCCTGAAAACGATGGCCGAAAACGGCATCCTCACCGCCGGTACGTCCAGCCAGATCTGCGACGGCTCGTCCGCCGTGCTCGTCGCCTCGGCTGAAGCCGTGAAGCGCTATGGCCTGACGCCGCTCGCGCGCATCCACAATCTCACGGTCACCGCCGGCGATCCGGTCATAATGCTTGAAGAACCCCTCTTCGCCACCGACAAGGCACTCGCCCGCGCTGGCATGAAGATCGGTGACATTGATCTCTATGAGGTCAACGAAGCCTTCGCCTCCATCCCGATGGCCTGGGCCAAGCATACGGGCGCAGACCCGGACAAGCTGAACGTCAACGGCGGTGCGATCGCCCTCGGCCACCCGCTCGGCGCCACCGGCACCAAGCTGATGACCACGCTGATCTACGGCCTCAAGGCTCGCAACAAGCGCTGGGGCCTGCAAACCATGTGCGAAGGCGGCGGCGTCGCCAACGTCACGATCATCGAAATGGCGTAGGCCAGAAAGCCCCTCCGTCTGGTCACCAGACGGAGGGGCTTTTTCGTTCATCCGAACTTGCCTCCAGCGCGTCGCAATCATTTGCCCCCAATCTGGATTCGCCCGATCATCTGTGCCACCTAGACCTCTGATCGCGCTGCAAGGGCGCGCGGCACGGCGGAGGCACTGCAATGATCAACCGGCTCACACTCATGGCGCTGGGCGGCGCACTCTGGCTCGGCGCCTGCACCCACGAGGCCGAAGTTGCCCCGGCAACCATCATCGAGGCCGAAGCGCCAGAAGCGCCGGCGCCCGTCACCGAGGCTTATACGGTCCGCCTCTTCGGCGCCGACATCGGTGAGATGACCGCCGTGACGACCGGCCCTGGCATCAAGGTCGACTTCGAATACCGCAACAATGGCCGCGGGCCGACGATGGCCGAAACTCTCCTCCTTGGCGAAGATGGCCTGCCTGTCAGTTGGACCGTCGACGGCAACACCACATTCGGCAACAAGGTCTCTGAGACGTTCAGCCTCGCCGACGGCACGGCCAGCTGGGTCGACACGACCGGCCCGGGCACAGCTGAAGCCGACGAGTCCAAAATCTACATCGCCCAGAATGCATCGCCCTATGCGCTCTCGGTCTATGCTCATGCCCTCCTCGCCGACGAGGACCACACACTCGCCGCCTATCCGGCCGGCGCGCTGCATCTAGAGGAACTCGAAACCGTTGCCGTGGAAGGCGGCCCCGAGAGCATCGCCACGACGGCCTATGCCCTGACCGGCGAGAGCCTCGACCCCACTTATTTCCTGATGGACGAGGATGACGCTTTCTTCGCCGTCATCACGCCGCGCTTTCTCGTCATCCGCAAAGGTTATGAAGGCGCAGAGGCCCAGCTCACAAGTCTCGCCACGCGCCTCGCTTCTGAGCGCTATGAGACCATCCAGGCCAAGACGGCCCATAAGTACGACACGCCCGTCCGCATCGCCGACGTGCGCATTTTCGATCCTGCGAAGAAGGCCCTGACCGGCCCTGTCTCCGTCCTCGTCGAAGGCACCACCATCAAGGCCATCGAAGCGGCCAATGCCAGCAAGCCGAACGAGACTGTCATTGACGGCAATGGCGGTACGCTGATCCCAGGCCTGGCTGACATGCATGGCCATGTCGGCCAGGATGACGCGCTACTCAACGTCGCTGCCGGCGTCACGCTGATCCGCGACATGGGCAACGACAATGCGAAACTGGCCGAGCTGATCGGCAAAATCGAAGACGGAGCACTCGCCGGCCCGCGCATCGTCAAGGACGGCTTCATCGAGGGCAAAAGCCCGTTCAACTCCAATAACGGCATTCTTGTCTCATCCGAGGAAGAAGCCGTTGCCGCCGTCGACTGGTATGCCGATCAGGGCGATTTCTTCCAGATCAAGATCTACAACTCGATCAACCCGGCCTGGGTGCCCGCCATGGTCGCCCAGGCGCGGAAACGCGGCCTCGGTGTCACTGGCCATGTTCCGGCCTTCACCAATGCCAACAACATGATCGAAGCCGGTTATGACGAGATGACCCACATCAACCAGGTCATGCTCGGCTGGGTGCTTGAGCCTACCGAAGATACGCGCACCCTGCTGCGTCTCACGGCTCTCCAGCGCTTGCCCAAGATTGATCTGGACAGCCCGCAGGTCCAGCATACGCTCGACCTCATGGTCGAGAACAATGTCGCCATCGACCCGACCTATGAGATTCACGAGGCGCTACTCCTCTCCCGCAACGGTGAACTGCAGGCAGGCGTAGTCGATTATATCGATCATATGCCTGTCGGTGTGCAGCGCGATGCCCGCGCGGCCTGGTCGAATATAGAAACGCCGGAAGACGACGCGGCCTATGCTGGCGCCTTCGACCAGATTACCGGAACGCTCAAGCGCATGAAGGATCGCGGCATCTTCATTCTGATGGGCACAGACATGGGCGGCGCCTTTACCCTGCACCGCGAGCTGGAGCTTTATCAGAATGTCGGTTTCACGCCGGCTGAGATTCTCGCGCGCGCGACACAGGAAGCGGCTGATTATGTGAAGCTTGGCGACATGGTTGGCTCAATCACGCCCGGCAAGAAAGCTGACTTCTTCCTCGTTCCAGGCAACCCGGTTGAAGACCTGAAGGCGATCAAGACAATCGAACTCGTGTCGAAGGACGGAACCATCTATTTCCCGACCGAGATCTATCCCTGGTTCGGCATCGAACCCTTCACCGATATTCCGGATGTGATGGCGCCTGCATCGGCCAATTGAGGCGCAGCTACGCGCTTTCTGTAAAACCTGTTCCGGCAGGCGCTGCAGAAAGTTCAGCAAGCCTTAGTAAAATCTTACGGCCGCAGCAGCCCTGAAGGGGCTGTCTGCGGCCGTTGTCGTTAACGCAATTGGTTGAATAGTTTCGGAAAATTAACAGAGAGGCCCCAAGGAACAGGCCTCGCGTTAACGATCATTACCTATCTGCAAGAATGACGCGGCTTTAGGGCTTAGTTTACGGGTCCGGCGCATTGTGGGCGAAGGTTAATACCAAGCCTTCCGTTGTTAAGAGGTAATACGATGCTGAAGAAAACTGTGCGCTGGGGCGCAGACGTCGGCTGTCAGTCGAAAATCAAGCCCCTGGACCCGAAAGCAGACATGTCCGAATTCGGCCTGAAGGGTAAGCTGGCCGAGGGCGAGCTTGGCTTCAACCGCGCGCTGACCAAGCGCGATGCCAAGAGGGATGCCGCCGACGCGATTCCTGCATCCGATGCGATCACGCAGGACCAGTGGAGCGAACGCGAACAGCAGATTGCAGAACGCGCGGAATCCGTGCGCCGGGGTCTCAACACCTGGCTCAGCACGACCGCAGCGAGCATTCGTAACTTCATTCACGACTGCACCCCGATCGACATCTTCCCGGACCAGCTGCGGGAAGCCATCAAGTCGGAAGAGAACGAATACCGGCACTATGAAGTCGACGATGTCAGCGATGCCAAGCAGAACCATTCGGCGGCCATCGTGGAACTCCAGCAGTTCCGCGCCCGCCATGGCGACCGGATTGGTGACCGTACGCCGGACATCAAGAAGAATGTCGAGCAGACTGTCGCGATCCTCGTTTTCATCATGTTGCTTGAAGGCGGTTTCAACGCGCTCCTGTTCAAGGACGCACAGGCCTCCGGTCTTCTGGGCGGCTTGATGATCGCCTTTGCCGTGAGCGCCGTGAACGTGTGCTTCGGCGTCATCACGGGCTTCTTCGGCATGCGCTATGCGTTGAACCATCCGAATATGGCCCTGCGTATCATTGGCGGCGTCGTACTGGCTGTTGGCCTTGCGAGCGGCCTGTTGCTCAACTTCTTTGTCGCGCACTTCCGTGATGCTGTTGAGACCGGGCTGATCGCGGCGACGGCGGCGGGCACGATGGGTGAATTCTCGATGTTCAACATTGCGCCGGGCGATGTGATCGTCGGCATGTTCCCGAACATTATCGGCTTGCACAGCTTCATTGCTCTTGGTCTGCTCTTCATGGGCCTCACCGTGTTCGGCCTCGCCGTCTATGAAGGCTATGACCGCATTTCTGACCGCTATCCCGGCTATGGCCGTGTCTGGCGCAAGGAGCGCAAGGCCTATGAGCGCCGCCAGCAGGTGCGCAATGACGTGCGCGACGACCTGTCGGATTATTTCACCCAGTGCCGCATGTGGTTCGAGACCCAGCTCTCGCGTCACGTTTCGGCCAAGCGTGAGATCGAAAAAGCCCTGAACGAACTTGAGGCCCGCCGTGACATCGCCATGGCCATCGCCGCGAAGGCGGCTGACCAGGAGCGCTCGCTCAAGGTGGCGTACCGTCAGGCCCACCGCCGTGCGCGCAACCAGCTACGTGACAAGCTTGGCGAGCAGGCTGCGTGCCCGGCCTATTTTGACGAGATCGTCACGCCCCAATTGCCGCCCTTCGACTATACGAAGGAACGTGAGCAGGCGAACGCCGCGATCAAGGCAATCGACCAGAACCTGAAAGCACTGAACATGACCCGCGAGTGGCTGGAGCAACATATCCAGCAGGTCCAGAAGGGCCTGTCGAGCATCGACAAAAAAGTGGGCGAAGAAATCGAGAAGGTCCGTGAAGGCAAATCTGCCGGCAAGGCCTTCGTATCCGTGGACGAGGCTCGCCGCGCCTAAAGCGGGCGGCAGGAGGCAAGACGATGGCTAGAAGACGAGAAAGAGGACCCTGGTTCTGGCGCGGCATGATCGGCGCGATGCTGGCTGGCGTGTTTGGCCTGTTCGCGCTGGTGGCCTTCAATATTCCGCCGAGCGTGATGCCTGAAACCGCGTGCCGCATGGACCGCAAGGACCCGGCCCATACGGTGATCCTGCTTGACCAGTCAGACCCGTTCAATCCGAACGACCTCGACTGGGTCCATGAGTTCGTCGACAACGAAGCCCGCGCCCTGCCAAAGTATGGCCGCCTGACGGTCATGACACCAAATGCGGCGAGCCCGTTTGATCCGAAGGTCATCTTCGTCAAATGCTCGCCGGGTAGCGTCTCTGATGCGAACCCGATCACGGAAAACCCGAAGATGATCGAGCAGACCTGGCAGTCGACTTTCTACAAGCCGCTGATTACCGAGATCGAAACTGCCCTGCAGGACACGCGTCAGCCCAGCTCGCCCTTGTTTGAGTCGCTCTACACGATTGCCGACCGGGCCGACTTCCAGTCGACTGCCGAGAACCGCCGTGTCGTGGTTGTATCAGACCTGATGCAGCACTCGGACGGCTTCTCCTTCTACAAGGTCGGCGCGGATTACGAGGCATATCTCGGCTCGCAACTCGCCCAGACGAAACCGCACATGGACCATGTTCAGGTTGTTGCGCGCATCGTACCCCGGCAGATCTATGATCTGCCACTGGCCGATGTGAAGGCGTTCTGGCGCGCCTATTTCACCGAGGCTGGCGCGGAGTATGGTTCAGTAAACTAGGCTCCATCCGTCGCTCTTTACATAGAGGCCGTCTCGCAAGGGGCGGCCTTTGTGCGTAACGGGCGCGGCAAAGATCGCCATTTCCCGGCAGCCTGGTTTGGTGTAACCGCGCCGCATGACCGATATCCGTCCCCTTCCACACGTCCTGAACATCGAGCCCTATGTGCCCGGCGGCAAGCTGGCGGGCGCCAAGGGGCATGTGGCCATGCTGGCCTCCAACGAGAACCCGTTCGGGCCCAGCCCGAAGGCCATTGAGGCCATGCGCGAGGCTGCGTCCAATGTTCACGTCTATCCCGATCCTGGATATGGGGCGCTGCGTGAGGCGATTGCTGCGGCAACTGGTATTGCCGATCCGAACCGGATCGCGGTCTCGTCCGGCTCGGACGAGATCATCCACCTTCTCACCCAGTGCTATGCCGGGCCGGGCGACGAGATCCTGCAGACCGAGCACGCCTTCTCGATGTACGCGGTCTCCGCGATGTCGCACGGCGCAACATGCATCTCGGTGCCCGAAACTGACCTGACGGCCGGCGCCAATGCCATCCTTGGCGGCGTGTCGGAACGCACGAAAATCCTGTTCCTCGCGAACCCGAACAACCCAACCGGCACGATGATGACTGTCGAGGCGCTGAAGGACTTGCAGGACGCCCTGCCGCCGCACGTCCTCTTTGTTATCGACGGCGCCTATGCCGAGTATGTCGGGCCGGACTATGAGGCTGCGATCCGAGATCTGGTCGACCGCCGCAGCAACACCGTGATGATGCGCACCTTCTCCAAAATCCACGGCCTGGCCGCGGCCCGCCTCGGCTGGGCCTACCTGCCACAGCAGGTGTCGGACGTTTTCCAGCGCATCCGTGGTCCATTCAACGTCAACGGTCTTGCCGTCGCTGCAGGCATTGCCAGCATTGGCGACGCGGACTTCCTGACCAAGAGCCGCGAGCACAACACGCTTTGGCGCACGAAGCTGACAGATGCGCTGAATGCCATGGGCCTGCCGACGCCGCAGTCGCATGCGAATTTTGTGATACCGGATTTTGGCTCGGCCGAGCGGGCAGCGGCAGCGAATGCCTGGCTGAAAGAGCGCGACATCCTCGTGCGCGCCCTTGGCGGCTATGGGCTGCCAGCGCGCCTGCGCATCAGCGTGGGATCAGCCGAGGACAATGCGGCCGTGCTGGACGCATTGAAGGATTTCACCGCATCGCACTGATATTGTCGATGAGGCGGGTCTTTCCCATCCAGGCCGCGCCGAGCAGTCGGGCGATGGTGCCCGGCGCCAGGGGTGTATCCGGCAAATCCAGCAGCGTGTCCGGGTCGACCAGGCTGACATAGTCCAGCTTTCGGAAGCCGGCCGCCGTCACGAGGGCACGCGCTTCGTCCAGAGCCACGGAAGGCGTGACCCCGATGGCAAGTCGCACCGAGGCGCGATGCAAAGCGGCCTGTAGGGCCCCCGCAGCGATTCGCTCATCGGCGGTCAGGTAGAGGTTGCGAGATGACTGCGCGAGGCCATCGGCATCGCGCGTTGTCTCTCCCCCCATGATATCCACAGGAAATCCGAGGTCGCGCACCATGCGGCGAATGATCTGTAGCTGCTGGTAGTCCTTCGCGCCGAACACGGCGACGTCTGGTTGCACGTGAAGGAAGAGGCGCGCGACCACGGTGGCCACACCATAGAAGAAATGCGGGCGATACACGCCGTCCAGCAGGTCTGACATGCCCTCAACACGCACATTCGTTGTGTTGCCCTCGGGGTACATTTCTTCAACCGATGGCAGATACACAAGATCGCAGCCGACCGAGGCGAGCTTTAAAATGTCGGCTTCCGCGTTGCGCGGATAGGTGTCGAAATCCTCACCAGGCGCAAACTGGGTCGGGTTCACGAAGATGCTGGCGACGGTTCGTGAGGCCTTTTCCCGTGCCTTTTCAACGAGGGAGAGGTGGCCCCCATGCAGGGCCCCCATGGTAGGCACGAAACCAACCGTCTCGCCTGCCTGTTTCCATGCGCGGATGTGCTGTCCCAGCTCGGCGCGCGTGCTTACCACCGCGACCGGTATACCTGTACTCGAATTCACTTTGAAAAGGCCCCGACTGGCTATGAAGTAAACGAGTTGTTAACCCAAACGAGGGATTTTTAAAGCCATGACACACCGCATCCTCGCCCCGATTAAGTCTTTCGCGCTTTCTGCTGCCCTTCGTGTGGCAGCTGGCAGGTTCAAAACACTTGAAGCCACGGCGCCAGAGCCAAGGGTTAGGGCATTCGCGCCCCAAGATATGTCTGACGACTGGATGTTTGAAGGGCGCGCAACGCCTGTTTCGGCAGACGCTCATGTCTTCTCACATGAGATGTCGCGTGTATCCGGCGCGCTCAGCGGACTGCGGTCACTGCTCACACAGATTTCGGCGCATGCGCCAGTCTTCGACGCGATGCCGGAGGGCGCAACGTTCGGTGCGCTCATCGGTGATGAATTCCTCTTTGATGGCGAACCGATGGCTGCCAGCTATGGTCCTGCGCCGACCGAGGATGCCTATCTTTTTGAAGATGCCCCAATGTATATGCCAGCTGCGACACGTCGTGGTAATGAAGGCGTGTCGCGAGTCGCCTGAGGGCTTCGACTTTTTGTTTAACCGCTGAGAACGTGTGGAGTCACTCAACATGCCCGCTGATGGATTCGCCCCGGTAAGTCAGGTGGGTGTCCCGGACATGTCAGTGCAGCAACGCGACGCGCGTGTAATTGTCGTCGGTAATGAAAAGGGTGGCGCGGGCAAGTCGACCGTCTCCATGCACCTGTCCGTTGCACTGATGCGCATGGGCAAGAAGGTCGGCATTGTCGACCTCGACGTGCGCCAGCGCACCCTGACACGCTATCTCGAGAATCGTTTGCGCTGGATGCAATCCACTGGCGCCAAGCTGCCGATGCCGGAGATCATCCGCGTTGATGCAAGCACCGAGCGTGACCTCGACAAGGCAGAAGCCGAAGAAACCCAGCGTTTCCTCTCCAGCCTCGCGCGCCTCAAGAAGGCCTGCGATTTCGTTCTGGTTGATGCGCCGGGCGGTGACACGTTCCTGTCGCGTCTTGCGCATGTCAGCGCCGACAGCCTGATCACGCCGCTGAATGACAGCTTCGTGGACTTCGACCTGCTGGGCGACGTGAACCCGCAGACGCTGGAAGTGATCCGTCCGAGCTTCTATTCCGAAATGGTCTGGTCGTGCCGGAAGAAGAAGGCCCAGGCGAGCCGCCGTCCGATCGACTGGATCGTGATGCGCAACCGCATGTCGCCGCTGGCGGCCAAGAACAAGGAGCGGGTCGGCGAAGCGCTGGAAAACCTCTCCAAGCGCATTGGTTTCCGCCTTGCACCGGGCCTTTCCGAGCGCGTCATCTATCGCGAACTCTTCCCCGCAGGCCTCACACTGCTGGACCTCACCGAGAAGGGCTCCAATGTGTCCTTCACGATGAGCCACGTGGCCGCGCGTCAGGAAATGCGCGACCTCCTGATCGTCCTGCAATTGCCGGAACTCGTGGGCGCCGAAATCGAGTTCTAGTGACGCGGTGTCCGATCGCGGATGCGGTCGAACCCTGCCTTGATCGCTGCAAAACGCTCATCCACACCTGACTCGAACATGTTGTCGGTGAAGATGTATGGCCAGTCTTCCTCAATGCCCTCACGCACCAGTTCGCCGACATAAAGTGGGTCGATGCCTTTATTGATGAGATCGGCTGCCATCTGGGCGAATTCGGATTTGTTCGCCTCGGCTGCGGCAGCCTCCATGTCGATCTTGTCGTTATACCGGCCGGGTAGGTTGCGGCCTGATTCCATGATTTTTGTCCGAATGAAGCCCGGACAGAGTACGGACACGCCGATGCCGCGCAGAGCGAGTTCCGGCCGCAGGCCTTCTGACAGGGCGACCACGCCATACTTGGTGACATTGTAAGCAGGTGCGACAGCGGCCACGAGGCCGGCCATCGAGGCCGTTGAAACAATCTGGCCGCCTTCACCATGCGATTCGATCAGCGGGCCAAATATCTCGATGCCCCAGACGACCGACATGAGGTTCACGCCGATGGTCCAGTCCCATGCCGCGTCATTCCATTGACCATAGCCGCCTGCACCGCCGACGCCGGCATTGTTGACGAGGATATGAACCTTTCCGAAGCGTTTGATCGTTTCATCGGCAGCGGCCTGCAACTGATCCTTGAGCGAAACATCCGCGACTACGCCAGCGACGTCCGCATTGGTCTGCTTCAGGTTGCTGATCGCTGCCGCGAGCGCATCTTTTTCGATGTCGCACATCATCACTTTGACGCCCGCCTGAGCCAAGGCTGTCGCGATGCCCAGACCGATGCCTGATGCCGCGCCCGTCACGAATGCCGTCTTGCCAACCAGATCTTTCATTTCCATCCCTCTTTTTCTTTCAGCATGCGCCGTGGGTGATGGCCCTGCAACCCGTAACGCATCGGAACCCTAGGCAGGAAACGTCGCAGCGATTATAGGCCTCGCCCATGGCCACATTCCCCTTTCAGATCAAAGCCACCGAGGGCGCAGCCCGCACCGGCACATTGACAACGCCGCGCGGCGAGATCCGCACGCCGGCCTTCATGCCGGTGGGCACGGCTGGCACGGTCAAGGCGCTCTATATGGACCAGGTGAAGTCGGCGGGCGCCGATATCATCCTCGGAAACACGTACCACTTGATGCTGCGCCCGGGGGCTGAGCGCGTGCAGCGCCTCGGGGGCTTGCATGCCTTCTCCGGCTGGAAGGGGCCCATGCTGACCGATAGCGGTGGTTTCCAGGTCTGGAGCCTCGCCCAGCTGCGCAAGATGGACGCCGATGGGGTGACTTTCCAGAGCCATATCGATGGCTCGACGCACCGCCTGACACCCGCGCGCAGCATCGAGATACAGGCCGACCTGCTGGGCGCCGACATCTCCATGCAGCTCGACGAGTGCACCAACTTTCCCTGCACCCATAAGGAAGCCGAACGTAGCCTCACGCTGTCGCTCGACTGGGGCCAGCGCTCGCTGGAGGCCTTCGGTGACCGCGACAGCCAGACTCTTTTCGGCATCATCCAGGGCTCGAACTTTGCTGACCTGCGTGAGCAGTCGGCCAAGGGCGTCGTGGCGCAGGGCTTTGGCGGCATCGCACTGGGCGGCCTCGCCGTTGGTGAGGGGCATGAGCAGATGTGCGCGACCATCGACATGACCGTGCCGCACCTGCCGAACCATCTGCCGCGCTATGTGATGGGCGTTGGCAAGCCGATTGATCTCGTCGAAAGCGTTGCACGCGGTATCGACATGTTCGACTGCGTGCTGCCGACCCGTTCAGGCCGACACGGGCAGGCCTGGACATGGGCCGGGCCGGTAAATGTGAAGAACGCCCAATTCGCCGAGGACCTGTCTCCGATTGACGAGGGCGTCGATTGCCCGGCCAGTCGCGATTATTCGCGGGCCTATTACCACCATCTGTTCAAGGCTGGTGAGTATCTCGGCCCCATGCTGCTCAGCTGGCACAATACCGCCTTCTTCCAGTCGCTGATGGCGGAGATTCGCCTCAGTATTCTGGAGGGACGGTTTGAAGCGCTTCGCTCTGAATTGGCGGCGCGGTGGGCTGCGACAAAGTCGTCTCCGAAGGCGGAGACTGAGGCTTAGGCGCGGGCAGGGGTTGCGGCGTGTCTCCCCGGAACTCGATAGAATGGTCAGCTACTGGCTGCGCCATGAAGTCCGGCCGGGCAGGGGGCGAGCAGCCTTTCGCGAGGCCGTAGCCTTTCAGGTAGGCGCGTTGCTGGGCGCCGATCTTGAACGCACGATTGTACTTCTTTTCGTGGCTCTCGGCCCCAGTTGCCTTGCGGATAAGGCCGCGAAAGGGAATGAAACCGCGGGCTTCGGAGGCAAGCGCGTTGAGCGTCGCCTCAGCGGCCGAATCAGCCAGAATTTCAGTATTAAGTCGGTCATCCGGGTTTGGCGTGTCCCAGTCAGGCCCCAAGACCCTGTCGAGCTTGGCAAGGCGGGCTTCGACTTCCTCGCAAGTGAGGGTCGGTGACAGCTGGTACGGGCTCTCTACGCCCTCCAGAACCTGCGGAATCTCTTCCCGGCGAAGGTTCAGGTCTTCGAGCGGTGACAGGGCGGCATCCGGCAGGCCCTTGCGCGTCTGCGCCAGTGCGCTGTTGGCGGCGGTGCTGACATCATCGCGCATGGACGGGTTGGCGGCATTGTCGACAGGTTGTGTCGCGGAGGGGCTGCTGGCACAGGCAGCAAGCCCGAATGCCAAGCCCAAACAGAGGATTTTTGCGTTCATGAGGCGAGGGTGAGGCGAAAAATATGGCGACATCAAGCCGGAGTGTGCAGGTAGCTGTTGACCCGGAAGGCGCCGTTGCCTAAATGGCGCCTTCGGCGTGCCCATAGCTCAGCTGGTAGAGCAACTGACTTTTAATCAGTAGGTCGCAGGTTCGAACCCTGCTGGGCACACCATCCCCCCTCTTTCAAACAGAATACGCCTTTGAAAGAGCGGGACGCGGTCTCGGAAAATGCCGCCGTTTTCCGCCTGAAAGACCGAACCAAAACCCAACTTATGTCCCTCTGCGCGCCCTGTATCGTCTCAGAACCCTCACAGCGCGGGCAGGCATGACTGCTGCAGCGGAACGCCCGCGCGTCTCAGCCATTGGTTCTTCACACATGAAGGAGAGCCAGATGACCCAGGAAAAAGCCGACAAAGACCCACAACGCGAGCAGGACCTCAGCGAACAGCGCGGCTATGGCGAAACGCCGGGTCGCAAGGACGCAAGCGCCGAATCAGGATTTCGTCGCGGCGAGGCGACAGACATGGGCGATGATCATGGCGTTTTGCGCGATGACGGCCAGCCGCGACCCGAAGGCGATGACAGCGTCCACATAGATGCTAGCCGCAGCCCCGTCGGAAGCCCACGCGACGAGCGGATGCCAAACACCCCTGATACGCTAAATGCCGACAAGGGCAGCCGGAAAGCCACCCCAGGCGCGCTGAAGCAGGCCCCTGATACAGAACTGCTCGAAGATGCCTATTCCCAGAATGATCCGGGTGTCGAAACCAAGCAGTAATAGCGCGCGCTTGCCTGTGACATCGGCATGCCTATAAGCAGCCCAAAGGTTGCTGCATACGATGGCCATGAACGGAAATCGCGCGAAGCGCGCCGCATTGCGGGACGAGATACTGGCTAAGGCCAGGGATCAAGTCCTGCTGATGGGCATTCTCAACGTTACGCCCGATTCGTTTTCAGATGGCGGCAGGTTTGTCGATCCGCGCGAGGCCCTCCGGCAGGCCGAGGCTCTGGATGCCGAAGGCGCCGATGTTATCGATGTCGGCGGCGAATCGACCCGCCCTGGTGCCGCCGAAGTCAGCGCAGAAGACGAGCTTGCGCGTGTGCTGGCCGTCATACCCGGTCTCTGCGCCAGCTATTCCCGCATTGTTTCCATCGACACCTACAAGGCGAGCGTGGCCCATGCCGCGGCCGAAGCGGGCGCGGTGATCGTCAATGACGTCTGGGGCATGACGCGTGATACGGGCATGGCGCAGGCCGTTGCCGAGACAGCAAGCGCCGTTGTGGTGACCTATAACCGCGGGACGGTTCAGGCTGACATCAATATTGCCGATGACATGCGGGACTTCTTCGCCAATGCGTTTGCCATGGCCGCAGCAGCGGGCATTCCGCGAGAGCACGTGATTCTCGACCCGGGTGTCGGTTTCGGGAAGACTTATGAGCAGAATTTCACCGTGTTGGCGCGTCTCGATGTGCTGATGGATTTTGACGTGCCGGTTCTGGTCGGCGTGTCGCGCAAATCCTTCATTGGCCGTTTGCTCGACCGTGAGGTCGATGACCGGCTGATCGGGACGCTTGCCGCAGGGCTCGCCAGCGTCCAGAGAGGCGCCAGAATTCTCAGGGTGCACGATGTTGGCCCCCATGCAGATGCGCTGAAGATGCTGAAAGCGATAGACGAGGCAGGATGACCGACCGGATTTTCGTTTCGAACCTCCATATCCATGGCCATCATGGCGTCATGGATGCTGAGAAGTCACTCGGCCAGCGCTTCATGGTCGATATCGACTGCGCCGTGGCGCGGCCTGTGAATGCGACGGACCAGATGAGTGACACGGTTCACTATGGCGAGCTGTGCGATCTGGCGACCGAGGTTTCGGCGGCGACTGTGTTCAACCTCATCGAAACGCTGGCGCACAAGCTGGCCGAAGCGATCCTCGCAAAATTCCCGCTTGTTCAGACCGTTACGATCACGGTGCGCAAGCCATCTGCGCCCATCAAGTATGCCGTCGATCATGTCGGCGTGTCCGTGACGCGCAGCCGCGATGGCTGAGGCGGCGCTGGGACTTGGGTCGAACCTGGGTGACCGTGTGGGGCATCTGGTGGCCGCGCTGAGGGCAATTGAGACCATTCCCGGGTGCTTCCGAGTCCGTTCCTCGTCCGTTTACCGGACGCGTCCCTGGGGCAAGACCGACCAGAACGACTTCCTGAACCTTTGTGCCTTGATCGAGACCGATCTGGCGCCGCTCGACCTGCTGGCGGCGTTGAAGGGTATTGAGCGCGATCTGGGCCGCGTGGAGCGCGAGCGCTGGGGGCCGCGCGAGATCGATATCGATATTTTGACAATGGACGGTGTGACGCTCGAGAGCGACGTGCTGACCCTGCCGCATGCGCGCCTCACGGAGCGCCTGTTCGTGTTGATGCCGCTGGCGGAGATTGCGCCGGGCCTGATGGTGAACGGGGCGTCTGTAAAGGAAATGGCCCGCGCGCTGGAAGCGGCGGGCCGTCCGGATGATTGCGTATTGGACGCGGACGCGTCAGCGACGATCCGGGCCGCTTTCGCCGCCTAGAGGTTCTTGACGATATCCTCGACCATCTTCTTGGCGTCTGCGAGCAGCATCATCGTGTTGTCGCGGAAGAAGAGTTCGTTCTCGACGCCCGCATAGCCGGAGCCCATCGAGCGCTTGATGAAGAGAACGGTCCGGGCGTTTTCCACGTCGAGGACAGGCATGCCGTAGATCGGCGACGACTTGTCGGTCTTGGCGGACGGGTTGGTGACGTCATTGGCGCCGATCACGAAGGCGACGTCGGCCGTGCTGAACTCGGAGTTGATGTCGTCCAACTCGAACACTTCGTCATAGGGCACCTGCGCTTCGGCAAGGAGCACGTTCATGTGACCGGGCATACGACCTGCAACAGGGTGGATGGCGTATTTCACTTCGACGCCTTCTTCCTTGAGCTTGTCGCACATCTCTTTCAGGGCGTGCTGGGCCTGGGCGACCGCCATGCCGTAGCCGGGCACGATGATGACCTTGGAGGCGTTCTTCATGATGAAGGCAGCATCCTCAGCCGAACCGCGCTTGTAGGGACGGTCGATCTTTTCGCCGCCAGCCGCTGCCGCCGCATCGTCGCCACCAAAGCCGCCAAGGATGACCGAGATGAAGCTGCGGTTCATGCCCTTACACATGATGTAGGAGAGGATCGCGCCGGACGAACCGACGAGCGCGCCGGTAATGATCAGGGCGAAGTTGCCGAGCGTGAAGCCAAGCGCTGCGGCAGCCCAGCCGGAATACGAGTTAAGCATCGACACGACGACAGGCATGTCGGCGCCGCCAATCGGAATGATCAGCGTGATGCCCATGACCAAAGCGAGGGCTGTGAGTAGCAGGAAGGCCCAGTGAGCGTGGCCATGGCTGGTCACCAGGATGATCACGAGGGCGACGATGCCGACGGCCAGCGCGATGTTCAGGATATGGCGGCCCGGCAGCATGATCGGCGCGCCGCCCATGTTGCCGTTGAGCTTGGCGAAGGCAATCAGCGAGCCAGTGAAGGTGAGCGCGCCGATGGCGGCACCAAGCGAAAGCTCGATCAGGGAGGCGCCATGGATGCCCTCTGCATCTGCAATGCCGAAGCCGATCGGGGCATAGAGCGCCGCGCCGGCAACCAGCACGGCGGCGAGGCCGACGAGGCTGTGAAAGGCGGCGACGAGCTGTGGCATCGACGTCATGGCGATGCGCTTGGCGATGACTGCGCCGATGGTGCCACCAATGGCGACAGCGCCGAGAATGATGCCCCAGGTGGCGAGATCAAGCTGGTTCCAGAGGAGGGCAATGGTGGTGCCGACCGCGATGGCCATGCCGATCATGCCGTTGCGGTTGCCGTTGCGGCTGGTGGCCGGGGAGGACAGGCCGCGCAGGGCCAGGATGAAGAGCACGCCTGCAACAAGGTACAGGGCGGGCGCGAGGGTGGAGTGGAAACTATCCATCAGATTACTCCCCCTTCTTTTTATACATGGCGAGCATGCGCTGGGTGACGAGGAAGCCGCCGAAAATGTTGACGCTGGCGAGCATCACAGCGACGCCGCCAAGGATCTTGGCAATCCAGTTGTCGGCCGTGAGGCCCGCGGCGGCCGCGGCGACGAGTGCGCCGACAATGATCACGGACGAGATGGCGTTGGTAACAGCCATCAGCGGCGTGTGCAGGGCCGGTGTGACACTCCAGACGACATAATAGCCGATGAAGCAGGCCAGCACGAAGATGGCGGCGAGGAAGACGGTCGGGTTTACGCCGCCGGATTCTGCAAAGGCAGGCGCGGCGAGGAGGAACGCCGTGGCGGCGAGGCTGCTGAGGCGTTTCATGATTTCACCCTGTCATTCACGGTTTCGCCATTGCGCGTAAGCAGCATGGCGGTGACGATTTCGTCATCGGTATCGAGGTTGAGCGCGCCGGTTTCAGCCGTGACGAGTGGCAGGAAGGCCAGCAGGTTCTTGGAGAAAAGCGAGCTCGCATCGGCGGGCAGGCGGGCAGGGAGGTTTGAGAAGCCGGCGAGCTTCACGCCGCCGACATCGACGATCTCGTCGGATTTCGACAGCGGGCAGTTGCCGCCCTGGGACACAGCCATGTCTACGATGACCGAACCCGGCTTCATCGTCTTGACCATGGCCTCGGTAACGAGGACGGGCGCTGCGCGGCCGGGAATCAGGGCCGTCGTGATGACGATATCCTGCTTGGTTATGTGGCTGGCGGTGAGTTCGGCCTGCTTGGCCTGGTATTCCGGCGACATCTGCTTGGCGTAGCCGCCAGCGGTTTCGGCGGCTTTGAACTCTTCATCCTCGACGGCGATGAACTTGGCGCCGAGTGAGGCGACCTGTTCCTTGGCAGCGGGGCGAACGTCCGTTGCCGTAACGACAGCGCCAAGGCGGCGGGCGGTGGCGATGGCCTGAAGGCCGGCAACGCCGACGCCCATGACGAATACCTTGGCCGGAGCAATTGTGCCGGCGGCCGTCATCATCATCGGCATGGCGCGGCCATAGATCTGCGCGCCTTCGATGACGGCGCGATAGCCTGCGAGGTTGGATTGGGAAGAGAGGGCGTCCATGGACTGCGCGCGGGAGATGCGCGGGGTGAATTCCATCGACAGGGCTGCGATTTTCTTGGCGTTGAGCGCGTCCAGCAGGCCGGGCTCAATTGCGAACGGGTCCATGAGTGTGATCAGGGCGACGCCATCCGGGAGGGCTGCCACTTCGGCAACTTCCGGCACGCGGACCTTGAACACCACATCGGCCCCCTTGGCGGCCTCAACGGCATCACTGCCGATCCGCGCACCTTCGGCCTTGTAGGCGTCATCCATAAAGCCTGCGACTGTTCCCGCACCCGATTCAACGGTTACGGAATGTCCCAGACCAACCAACTTCTTGACGGTCTCCGGTGTTGCGGCCACACGGGTCTCACCGGAGCGTCGCTCCCTCAGCACTGATATTTTCATGTGGGGGAGATAGGGGCAATTTATTGCCTCACGCAACACCAAATTTGGAGATTAGGGGCATGGGTATGTTTAGTTTGGCTAATCGAACGGCGCTGGTCACCGGCGCGTCCAGCGGCTTGGGTCGTCATTTCGCGGGTGTGCTGGCGGATGCGGGCGCGCATGTCGTGCTGGCAGCGCGGCGAGTGGATCGCCTTGAGGAAGTGGCTGCCGATATCGAAAAGCGCGGCGGCAAGGCGATGGTGGTGGCGATGGACGTGACCAGCGACAAAAGCATTGTCGATGCGTATGCGGCGATTGACGAGACTCTGGGACGGCCTTGCGACCTGATCGTCAACAATTCCGGCATGTCGCGCGAAGGCTGGTTCCGTGAGATGGCCGAGGATGACTGGAACGCCGTGATCGATACGAATCTCACGGGCGTGTGGCGCGTGGCCAAGCATGGTTCAAATGCCATGGTCGCCGCTGGCGCGAAGGGATCCATCATCAATATTGCTTCGATCACGGCGCAACAGCCACAGATGATGACTACGGCCTATTGTGTGTCGAAGGCGGGCGTCGATCACATGACGCGCCAGATGGCGGTAGAGATGGCGCGTTTCGGCGTGCGGGTGAATGCGATCTCGCCCGGCTACTTCAAGACCGAAATCAATGATGCGTACCTCGACTCCGAAGCTGGCGATGCGATGCGCAAGCGCGTGCCGATGCGCCGGTTCGGGGAGTATCGCGAGCTTGACGGCGCCCTGCTGCTGCTTGCGTCGGATGCGGGCAGCTTCATGACCGGTTCGACGATTGTGGTCGATGGCGGGCATCTGCTGATGCCGCTGTGACGCGCAGCGGTTTTCAGGGTCAATAAGGGCCTAACCATTTCGATGCGCTATGTTAGGCAATATTTAGTGCCTGACTGCCATAAGCCGGTAACCAATACACCGGAGAGACCCATGGCTGCCAAGCCCGTCGAAAAGCCACTGCCGCAAGCCGAAGCCGAGATGGCGTCTGCCGACAGCCCTGTAAAGGTTGTCGAAAACCATGGCTCGCTCAACCATGTCGCCTCACCGGCGCATGCGCTCCAGGCGCGTATCGCCGCCAGCTTGAACACGTCCTACCATTTCTCCGGGCGACGCATTCTGGCGACAGTGCTTGTTGCGCTGCTGTCCACATGCGTGGCCGGGATCATTATGTTCGCCGCGCTCGTCTAGGCGCCCCCATCTGGCCTTGGCGTCCATTTCGGGCGATAGGGTATTCCAAATCTGATCGTTTACAGGAGCCTTAGATGCGCGTCAGGAAAGCAGTTCTCCCGGTTGCGGGCTTTGGTACACGGGTTCTGCCCGCCACGAAAACCATCCCCAAGGAGATGCTGCCGGTCGTTGACCGGCCGGCGATCCAGTACGTGGTGGACGAGGCCCTTGAAGCGGGCATTGAGCACATCGTCTTCGTGACGGGCCGCAACAAGGGCGCCATCGAGGACTATTTCGACATCTCCTACGAGCTTGAAGACTCCCTCAAGAAAAAGAACAAGACGGCGATCCTGGAGCAGGTCCAGCAGACCGTCCTGCCTGCCGGCACCGCAAGCTTCGTGCGTCAGCAATCGCCACTCGGCCTTGGTCATGCGATCTGGTGCGCACGGGACATCATCGGCAATGAGCCATTCGCGGTTCTGCTGCCGGACGTGATCGTCAAGGGAAAGCCGTCCTGCCTTGCGCAGATGGTGAAGGCCTATGATGAAGTCGGCGGCAATATCGTGGCAGTCGACCCTGTGCCGATGGAGCGCGTGTCGTCTTATGGCGTGATCGCACCAGAGTCGCGGGATGGCCGTTTGATAAAGATGTCGGGCATGGTTGAGAAACCGCCGATGGAATCAGCACCGTCGAACCTAAAGATCACTGGGCGCTATATCCTGCAGCCTGAAATCTTCGGCCTTCTGGCTGACCAGGCGGCGGGTGCGGGCGGCGAGATCCAGCTGACCGACGCCATGGCGCGCCAGATGGAAACGCAGGCCTATTACGCCTATGAATTCGAAGGCCGCGAGTATGATTGCGGTTCGAAGCTCGGTTATTTCGAGGCGGTTCTCGCCTATGCGCTCGACAATCCGGAAACGGCCGAGGGCGCACGCGAGCTGGTCAAGAAGGTCGCTGCCGGGTTTTAGGACAGGCGCCTTTCTGACCGCTGCACGGCATATTGCCGACTGTTACGCGGTTTTGATCGGCGGATCGCGAATGGGATTTGAATTGGATTGCGCGCACGTCTAAGGGCTTTGCGCATGACCGAGACCCTGAAACTCCCGACTTTCGATGATGTTCTCGCCGCTGAAAAGCGGATTGCGGGCGTCGTGCGTGAAACGCCTGTGCTTACCCATCCGGCGCTTGATGCCGCGGCTGGGGCCGAACTGCTGGTCAAGGCCGAGTGCCTGCAGGTGACCGGCAGCTTCAAGATCCGCGGTGCGATGAACCGGCTGGCGCAGATAGCGGAAGCGGGGCGCAAAGCGGGTGTCGTGGCGTTCTCATCTGGCAACCACGCGCAGGGCGTCGCGCGCGCTGCGCGCCTGCTCGGCATGCCGGCGCTGATTGTGATGCCGTCCGACGCACCGCAGGTGAAGGTGGACGGCGTGCTGGCCGATGGCGGCGAAGTGCATCTCTATGATCGCAACACCGAAGACCGCGAGGCGATTGCCCGCGATATTGCGGCGGCGCGCGGCGGGGCGATTGTTGTGCCCGCCTTTGACGATTTCAACGTGATCGCCGGGCAGGGCACGCTGGGGCTGGAATTTGCGCGCCAGGCGGAAGCCATGGGCAAGCCGCTGGACCATCTGATCTGCTGCGCTGGCGGCGGCGGGCTGATCAGTGGCGTCGCGCTGGCCTTTGAGGGCCTGTCGGCGGGCACGAAGATATGGACGGCGGAACCGGAGACCCACGACGATTGGGCGAAGTCTCTCGCGGCTGGGGAAGTCGTGGCCAACGCGCCGGGCATGCGCACTTTCTGCGATGCGATCGTGACGCCGCAACCGGGCAACCTGACCTTTGCGATAGGCAGGCGCTTGCTGGCGGGCGGCCTAGCCGTGAGCGACGCAGAGGTGCGCGGCGCAATGCGGCAGGCCTTCCGTTATCTCAAGATTGTAGCCGAGCCGGGTGGTGCAGCGGCGCTGGCGGCGGCGGTGCGCGGCTTGCCTGAGGTGATGCGCGGGAGCCGCGTGGGCGTGGTCGTGACCGGCGGGAATGTCGATGCGGCCTTGTTTGCCGACGTGATCGGACGCGCCGACTAAGTTTCGCGGTTGCTTCGTGCTAGGATGGTGGCGACCCGCAGAGGACCCCCCATGAACCAGTTGAGCAGTCAGTGTTGCATCGCGGGCGGTGGGCCAGCCGGGCTGATCATGGGCTACCTACTGGCGCGCGCGGGCGTCGACGTCATCGTGCTGGAAAAGCACGCCGACTTCCTGCGCGATTTTCGCGGCGACACGGTTCACCCGTCGACGCTGCAATTGTTCAAGGAGCTGGGCCTTGATCGCGATTTGCTGACGCGGCCCTACCAGAAGACCGAGCACCTGATGGTGAGTATTTCGGGCAAGCCCTACAAGGTGGCCGATTTCAGCCGCCTGCCGGTGGAGCACGGCTTCATCGCCATGATGCCGCAATGGGACCTGCTGGACTTCGTGGCCGAAACGGCGCGCAAACTGCCCAACTTCCGCCTGTTCATGTCGACCAGGGCTGAAACGCTGATCGACGCCGGCGGCAAGGTGGTGGGTATGCACGCACAGGGGCCGGATGGGCCGATGGAAATTCGCAGCGTGCTGACGGTGGCGGCCGATGGGCGCGACTCGCACTTGCGTGATGCTTCAGGCCTTGAGGTGGAGGATATGGGGGCGCCGATCGATGTGTTCTGGATGCGGCTGCCGCGAGCAGCGGAGTTGGCGCTCGACTCGATGGCGCGCGCCGACGCGAACGGCTTTCTGGTGCTGATCAACCGGGGCGACTATTGGCAATGCGCTTTGCCTTTCCCGAAAGGCGCGGCTGATACGATCCGCGCCGAGGGGCTCGAGGCGTTTCGTGAGCGCATCGGACGGTTGGCGCCAGACCTCGCGCCGGTTACGGGCGCGATTGGCAGCTGGGACGATGTGAAACTACTGACCGTTCAGATGGACCGGTTGAAAACCTGGTGGCGAACCGGATTGCTCTGCATCGGCGATGCGGCGCATGCCATGTCGCCAATTGGCGGCGTGGGGATCAATCTTGCGGTTCAGGACGCTGCGGCGGCCGCTCGCATACTGGCACCGGACCTGCGCGAGGGGCGGGCACCCGACGCAATGCTGGCCGCCGTGCAGAAGCGGCGTGACTGGCCGGCGCGGATGACACAGCGCGCGCAGATTGCGGCGCAGGACCGTGTGCTTGTGCCGGTCATTCGGGGTGGCGCGCCACTCAAGGCGCCTTTCGTTCTCAGGCTGCTGGATCGCATTCCGGTGCTGCAGGGGCTGGCTGCGCGGGCTGCGGGCCTGGGCCTGAGGCCCGAGCACTGGCGGAGCGAGCCTTGACGTGCCTACGCGCCTGACCTTTTTTCCCGGCATTCGACGCCTTACTTCGGTGACATGACACAACGCGTTTACTGCGCCATTGGCGACATTCACGGCGAGCTTGACCGCTTGAAGGACCTGCACGACCAGCTGGCCTTCCACGCGCGCAGGCACCTGCGCGGTGCGGACGTGACTCTGGTGCACCTCGGCGACCTGATCGACCGGGGGCAGGATTCCTGCGGCGTGGTGGATTACCTGATCGATCTTGAAGCGCGGATCGGCCCGCGCGCTGTGACGCTGCGCGGCAATCATGAGCAGATGATGATTGAGGCCGTACGTGAGGACAATGCCGAGTCTCGCGACAGCTGGCTGCGGTGGGGCGGCGAAGAGACGATGGACAGCTATCGCCGCAGGGGGATGGAAGGTCCATCTGACCACCATCTCGACTGGCTGCAATCCCTTCCAACCGTGCACCGTGACGAGACGCAGGGCCTGATCTTCGTGCATGCGGGCGTCGACCCGAACAATTTCCCCGACTGCGGCGAGCGCGTGCAGATGTGGACGCGGCGCAAGGATTTCTTCGATGCAACATGCTGGACAGCGCCGGACCTTGTTGGCCAGACGGTTGTGCATGGACACTCTCCGACCGAGGATAATGCGCCGGAAGTCGCCCATGGCGGGCGGCGTATCAATGTTGACACCGGCGCCGTCTATGGCGGTAAGCTGACGGCGGCGATACTGGTGCCGGGCGAGGCGCCGACTTTCCTTCATAGCTAAGGAAACCGCCGCCAGATCATGTGCCAGCGAAGCATGTTTTCCGCGCAAGGCCATGATTCATTTGCGCTTAATATGGATTGTTTTTTGGTTAACAGGGCGTTCTGCGACCACCCGACATTTAGCCTGTCGTCTTCAATAGACTTTATCGCCTGATCCCTACTGTTCGACACTGACCTGGTGGCGGTCGTGAAACAGAGGGCTAGACACAATGAAGGCAACAACGCTGATAAGCCTTGGCCTTTCGCTGGTATTGGGCGTGGGTGCGGTTTTTCTGGGCCGCAGCTATATGACGTCCGATAATAGCGAGGCGTCTGCAGCAAGTTCCGTGCCGGTTGTCGAGATGTCATCCGTGATCGTTGCAACTTCTGTCATAGAGGCAGGAGACCTGATTGATCATTCAGTGCTCAAGGCAACGCCATGGCCTGCCGAGGCCATGCCCGCCGATGCGGTGCTCAGCCTGGAGGAATTGAAAGATGTCGCCTATGCGCGCGGCCTTATCGTTCCCGGTGAGCCGCTGATGCGTACAAAGATCGATCAGACGGGATCCGTTCTGACACTCGCTGCCGCAATTGCACCAGGCATGCGCGCCGTCGCCGTCGTCGTCGGGAATGACACAGGCGTGGCGGGATTTGTGCTGCCCGGTGATCGTGTGGATGTAAACGAATTCGTTCCGCGTGACGAAGCGAACGGCGGTCGTGCCCGAGATGGCGAACGTATGTCGGGCGGCCTGATTGCGCGCACGGTGATCAAGAATGTGAAAGTCCTGGCCATTGACCAGACGTTTGCGGCGGGCCTGGAAGGCGCGTTGCCGTCGAATACCGTGACGCTGGAAGTGTCCCCTGATGATGCCCTGGCGTTGGGCGCAGCCAGCCAGCGCGGCGCGCTGGGACTCGCCTTGATCGGGCGCAAGGAAGAAGCGGAAGTCGTGGCGGAGATCCGCAGGGCGCCCGTGGCCGTCGTGCGGACGCGCGTGGTGCGCACCCCAACGACCACACGAATACGCGTGATCAATGGAAACGCAGAAACAGAAGTCACAACGCCCGTGGCTGCGCCGAAGGCGCCCGCCGGAGGAGCGAGCCAATGAAGATGACATACAGGTATTTTTTAACAGGCCTCGCGCTGGCCGCGATCATGGTGCCGTCGGCTTCTGCGTGGCTGCAACGCAGCGCGCCGGAAGGGGCCGATGTGCTTGTGCTGGAAAAAGGACGCTCCGCTGTCGTGGAGGCCGAAGCCAAGTTTGCGACACTGGTTGTCGCCGATCCTGAAATTGCCGATGCAATGGCGACATCAGACCGGTCCTTCTTCCTGCGCGGCAAGGTGCCCGGCACGACGACGGTGCTGATTTATAATGCCGCTGGCGAGATTGCCGAGCTGATTGATGTCGAGGTCGAACTGGGTCTCGACGAGTTGCGCACCGACCTCAAGAACCTCCTGCCTGGGGAGGACATCAATGTGTATCCCGTGCATGACGGCGTCTTCCTTGATGGCAAGCTGACCACGGCTGCTGCTGCTGACATGGCGCTGCAACTGGCAGAGCGGCATGTGCCCGGCGGTGTGGCCAACGGGCTTTCCGTGGGCCAGAGCCAACAGGTGTTGCTGGAAGTGCGCTTTGTCGAGGCGAGCCGTACGGCAGTGAAGGAGATTGGCTTCGGCAACTCGTTCGATGCCAATGACGTTGTTGGCGTGACCGATAGCGGTACGGTTTCCGGCATCGCAGAGAAGACGATCGCGCTGTTCACCAATGTCGGCAACGAGAATGTCGACATCACGCTGCGCGCGCTTGAGCAGAAGGGTGTGATCCGTACACTGGCCGAACCGAACCTTGTGGCCCTGTCCGGTGATACGGCGAGCTTCCTGGCCGGTGGGGAATATCCGATCCCGGTGTCGAGCACGAATGGCGAGCTCAGTGTGGAATTCAAGAAATTCGGTGTGAGCCTGGAGTTCACGCCAACCGTCCTGGGCGACGGGCTGGTGAACCTGCGTGTCCGGCCGGAAGTGTCGGCGCTGGACCGGGCCAATGGCATCCGCGCCAACAGTATCGAGATCCCGGGTATTTCCGTGCGTCGTGCGGACACGACGATTGAACTGCATGACGGGCAAGCCTTTGCTATCGCGGGTCTCCTGCAGAACGACTATTCGAACGACGTGCGCCAGACGCCATGGCTCGGTAGCGTGCCGATCCTTGGTACCCTGTTTGCCTCGAAGCGGTATCAGAAGAATGAGAGCGAGCTGGTCATTATCGTGACCCCGCGGCTTGTGCAGCCGGCGCCGCATCCCGGTATGCTTGGCACGCCGCTCGATGCCTTTGCCGAGCCGACGGAAGCGGAGTTCTTCCTGCTCGACAAGACCGCAATTGTTAAACCCGCCGGCACAGGAGCGACCCAATGAAAACCGTTATGAAGATTGTCGGTGGGCTTGGCGTGGTGTCGCTTCTGGCGGGCTGTGCGAGCCTTGACCATCAGGACGTTTACCTGCTGGGCGGAGCGAATGCGCAGAATATTGCAGAGCAATCCGTGCGTGATGTGAACCTGCCCAATTCGCGTCAGGTCGAATCCTCGTCCGGTGTGCGCGCGGCCAAGGCCGTGAAAGCCCTGAACGAAGGCAAGACTCAGGAGCTGGGACAGGCTTCAGCGAACCAGACAGGTAGCTGACATGTTTGAGCCAGTACGAAAGATTGAGTCCGAAACGCCGCCATCAGGCCGCATCATTCCAGCGCTGGCCGCTCTTGTGAGGCCGGAGCGCATGGCGGCGCTGACGGCATGTTGCGCCGAACTGTCTGACCTTGCGGGACTTTCGGCTTCCGAAATCGTGTTGAGGCATGGCGGCGGCTTGGTGCTCGTTGAGCAGGGGGTGACCGGCTATGACCAGGTTATCCTGACGCTGGCGGTTGAGCGCCCGAATACAGCCGTGATTGTCATTTCTGACCAGCTGCCCGGGCATATGGTGCGGGCACTGATGAAGTTGGAGGCATCCGACATCGTGCCGGCATCTGCAGGCGTCGAGGAAATCATCGATGTGGCTGAGCAGCTGCGCGAGACACAATCGATCCAGGGCTCAGGCGCGACATCCAAATGCTGGGCATTCCGGGGCGCCGTTGGCGGCGCTGGCGTGTCGACACTCGCCATTGAGAGCGCTTTCAGCCTCGCGCGGAAGGTGGGGCCCGGCAAGGTGTGCCTTGTGGACCTGAACCTCGCTGACGGCATGACAACCTCATTCCTCGAAGCTGTACCAAAACTCGACCTGCATGCCCTTACCGCGGCACCGGAACGACTGGACCAGCGCCTTCTGGCGGCCTGGTGCTGGGAACATGCAGATGGCGTATCGCTGATCGCTGCACCCCGGAACCCGGACGCGGACATGCTGGCGAGCGAGCAGGCCATTTTGCGGCTGCTGGATGTGGCATGCAGCACATTCGAGTATGTGCTTGTCGATATGCCCCGCCACATGATGCCGTGGACAAAACCGGTCCTAGGCGCTGTCGATGAAGTCATCATTATCAGTGAGCTAACGGTTCCAAGTCTGCATGCGGCCGCCGACATGTGTCGTGAAACGGATATTCTCCGTAGCGATGGCAATCCATCGAAGCTGGTGCTGAACCGCATGTTCCCGAAAAAGCGCTTCCGTGCAGAGTTTGCAGTCGACAAGGCCGAACAGGCCATCGAACGGGAGATTCATACCACGATCACATCCGACTGGGACGCTGCTCGCACGGCCGTAAACCTCGGCAAGCCGATTGCCGACGTAAAGCCGAAGAGCGCGCTGGTGCTGGACGTGGCGGCCTTTGTCGACAGGTTGTCACCTGAAGGCGTGTCTGAAGTTGATATGAAGGCCGGCAAGAAAAGGCGTGCGAAATGAGCCGTTTCGGATCGAATGCGACAGTCACGCCGCCGCCCGTCGTCCCGCTGGCAACGGCGGCCGAGCCTCAAGCCAAGGCGGCCCCTGCGCCCGCCAAGGCGAAAGTGGAAGACAAGGCTTTCGACCTGCTGGACGCAAAGCTGCGGGTGCACGCAAAGCTGATTGACGAGCTCGACCTTTCAGCGCTCGACAAGATGGACGATGCGACGATGCGCCAGCGCGTGCGCGGCATCATCTCGGAGATCATCCGCAAGGAAGAGATGGCGTTGTCATCTGCGGAGGAAGTCTCGTTCGCGGATGCCGTCATGGACGAAATGACGGGACTGGGGCCGATTGAGCCCCTGCTGAAGGATGACTCCATCGCGGATATCCTGATCAATGGCTATGATCAGGTCTACATCGAACGGCATGGCGAGCTTCAACTCGCGCCTGTTCGCTTTGCCGATAACGACCACTTGCTGCGTATCGTCCAGCGCATCGTGTCTGCGGTGGGCCGCCGCGTGGATGAAAGCCAGCCACTGGTTGATGCGCGTCTGCTCGATGGCAGCCGTGTCAACGCAGCGATTGCGCCAATTGCGATTGATGGGCCGCTGGTCTCGATCCGGAAGTTCTCTAAGTCGCCTCTGACGATGGAGAAGCTGGTCGGCTTTGGCGCCATTCCCGGTCCTGTGGCCGAGTTCATCCTCGGCGCGGTCAAGTGCAAGGCATCAACCGTGATCTCCGGCGGTACGGGCTCTGGCAAGACAACACTGCTCAACGCGCTTTCCTCAGCGATCAGCCCGAAGGAACGGCTGATCACGATCGAGGATGCAGCCGAACTGCAGCTGCAGCAGCCACATGTGGCGCGCATGGAAACACGTCCGCCCAATATCGAAGGCAAGGGCGAAATCCGGCAACGTGAGCTGGTGAAGAACGCCCTGCGGATGCGTCCTGACCGCGTGATCCTCGGCGAGGTGCGTGGCGAGGAAGCGTTCGACATGTTGCAGGCCATGAATACCGGCCACGAAGGCTCCATGGCCACGATCCACGCCAACAACCCGCGTGACGCCATCACCCGACTGGAGCAGATGGTGATGATGGGCGGCATGAAGATTTCCGAAGAAGCCATTCGCGGGCAGATCGCGTCGGCCGTGAACTTTATCGTGCAGGCGTCGCGCCTGTCTGATGGTTCGCGCAAGGTGATGTCGATTGCCGAGATTACCGGCATGGAAGGCTCGGTCATCCAGATACAGGAGATTTTCAAGTTCGAACGCACGGGCACCTCTGAAGACGGCAAGGTCATCGGCAAGTTCGTTGCAACCGGCTTGCGTCCAAAATTCCTCGACGAGATGGAGCGCCGCGGCGTGCATATGCCCAAGGGCATGTTTGATCCGGCAACGGAGTACTAGGTTTGCTCGGTCTGCCAGACCTCTCCGGCCTTAGCCTGTTACTCGTGATCCCTGCGATCATGGCGGCGGGCGCGTTCTTCTTCATCATCCAGTCGGTGATGGACCTTGTGAACCAGGCGCAGACACAGCGGATCGTGAACCGCCGCCTGCAGTTCAAGGACAAGTATGCCAGCACGAACGAAGCCATGGTCGAATTGCGCAAGAGCCGGGGGCTGGATGCGGATGGCAACTTCGCCATGTCGCTGCAAAAGTTCAATCAACTGGTCGTGCGCTCGGGTTTGCCTTATCAGCCGCTGAAGTGGTGGGGCATGTCGGCCGTTGGCGGACTCGTGGCGGCTGGCGCCTATATGTATTTTGTCGGTGGGTGGATGCCTGCGGTGGGTGTCTTCCTGGTCTTCTTTACCTTGGCCCCCTTGTTTGTGCTCAAGCAGGTCGCAGGCAAGCGCCGCAAGAAACTGGCTATGCAGTTGCCCGATGCACTGCAGATCGTCTGTCGCAGCCTTGAGGCGGGCCACCCGGTGGCAACCGCCGTTTCCCTCGTGGCGCGCGAGATGCCCGACCCCATAGGTACCGAATTCGGCATGACGGCGGACGAGGTGTCCTATGGCTTCTCGCTGACCAATGCCGTGCAGCGCATGGCCGAGCGGGCCGGCGACCCGGATGTTGAACTGTTCGGTGCAACGGTGCGCCTGCAGGAAAGGACGGGTGGCAATCTCTGCGACCTGCTGAAGGCCAACACCACAACCATCCGCGAGCGTCAGACGATGCGCCTGAAGGTAAAGGCTGCCTCATCGGAGGGGCGTATGTCGGCGCTGATCCTGACGGCGGCGCCTTTCCTCGTGATGCTTGCCATCCATCTCACCCGGCCGGAATTCTATGGAAACGTGATCCATGATCCGCTGATCAAGTATGGATTTGCCGGGCTGCTTGTCTGGATGTTCATCGGCAACCTGGTCATGCGCAAGATGATCAATTTCAAGATGTAAGGCCCGGTAATGAACTTAGACCTTTCATCCTTTCCAGGCCTTTGGGTGCCCATGTTGATGCTGGGCGCAGCGCTGGCGCTTGCCATGCCGTCTGTCCTCACATTCCTGAAAAGCCGCAGCGAAATGGAAAGCGTCGAGCGCCGTCTCGCACGTCGGGGGCCTGTCTCGGCAGAGGTTGCCGCCGAGCGCAACAAGAGCCGGATCGGCCGAGCGGTCACCGGCCTCGCCGATCAGATGGCACCGGGAGAAGATGAGCAGGGGGTGAGCGTAGCCAAGGCGCGCCTTGCCGCTGCAGGCTTTACCGGCCCGTCCGCGATCAGTCGTTATTACTTTGCGCGCCTGTTGTGCATCGTGTTGCCCCAACTTGGCCTGCTTGTGGCGCTACCGTACCTGACCGAATTGCCAGGCACTATGCCGATCGTGATCTCGGTCATGCTTGTTCTGATCGGCCTGATTGCGCCCGGCATGTATCTCGACAAGCGCACAAAGTCCCGCCATCAGGAATGCTCTTCGGGCTTTCCTGACATGATGGACCTCCTGGTCGCCTGTGTGGAAGCGGGCCTCAGTCTTGATGCCTCCGTGCAGCGTGTCGGCGAGGAGCTGGAACTGCGCCATCCGATCATTGCGGGTTATATGCGCACCTTGTCGCTGGAACTCAGGGCCGGCCGGGCGCGCAAGGCAGCATGGCGCGGCTTTGCCGACCGCATGGGAATCGAGGAGGCCGGTTCGCTCGCCACGATGCTGCGCCAGGCCGAGGAAATGGGCACAAGCCTCGGCCAGACATTGAGGGTCTTCTCGGCCGATATGCGCCAGCGGCGGATACTCTATGCCGAGGAAAAAGCCATGGCCCTGCCGGCAAAACTGACTTTGCCATTGGTTTTCTTCGTTTTTCCGGTGCTTCTGGGCGTGCTGACCCTGCCAGCGGTCGTCATGTTCAAGGAAATACTCTGATGAAAAGGGCGCTAGGCGAGTCAGGCATGGGTTGCTAGACAGTTCCGCATGAGCACGACTTATCTCGATTTTGAAAAGCCAATCGCCGAACTCGACGCCAAAATTGCCGAGCTCGAAGCTATTTCCGGCCAGAAGGGCGGGCCGTCCATCAAGGACGAGCTCAATAAGCTTAAAGCCAAGTCGACCAAGCAGCTGAAAGACATCTATTCAGACCTTTCAGCCTGGCGGAAGACCCAGGTGGCGCGCCATCCGGACCGTCCGCATCTTTCAGACTATATCGCCACGATTTTCGAGGATTTCGAGGAATTGGCCGGCGATCGCCTGTTTGGCAATGATGAGGCCATTATTGGCGGCCTGGCCCGTTTCAAGGGCCGGTCTGTCGTCATTATGGGCCATGAGAAGGGCCGCACGACCGAGAAGCGCCTGAAGCATAATTTCGGCATGGCGCACCCGGAAGGCTATCGCAAAGCCGTGCGCCTTATGGATATGGCGGAAAAGTTTAACCTTCCTGTCCTCAGCTTTCCTGATACCGCCGGCGCCTATCCCGGCAAGGGTGGCGAAGAGCGTGGGCAGGCCGAGGCCATCGCGCGCGGCACCCAGCGCGGCCTTTCGCTGGGCGTGCCATTCGTCACCCTGATCATTGGCGAAGGCATGTCAGGCGGCGCCATTGGCATCGCGGCAGCCAACACAGTGCTGATGATGGAGCACGCGATCTATTCGGTTATCTCGCCGGAGGGCTGCGCGTCCATCCTTTACCGCGACCCGGCCAAGGCCCGCGATGCGGCAGACGCGATGAAGATCACGGCGCCCGACCTGCTGAAAACGAAGGTGATCGACGGCGTTGTGAAAGAGCCCGTTGGCGGCGCGCACCGCGACCCGCAAAGGGCCATGGCTGCAGCGGCCAAGGCACTTGATACGGCACTCAAAGACCTTGAAGGCATGTCGCCGCAGGAATTGCGCCGGCAGCGCCGTGACAGGTTCTATGCGATTGGCCGCGAGATCCTTTAAGGCTTGCTTGTAATCGGCCGCCCGAACCGTCAGGCTGCGCGCCAGATCGTTAGAGGGCATTCCATGCGCCGCATTATTACCGGACTGGCCATTCTGTTGGCCGTTGCCTGCTCTCGCAGCGGTGCAGAGGATCATCATCCTGCAAGTGAAGGCGCGGTGATCTATCCCGCCGGAAGTGTTGTCACGATGTCCGGTGAAGGCGCCGTGGCATCAGCCGTGGCGGTGAAGAACGGTCGCATCGTGGGCGTTGGCAGTGAGTCGGAACTCGTCGCGGACCTGCCCAAGGCGGAAGTGGACAGGACATTCGAGGGGCTGACCATTGTGCCGGGCCTGATCGACCCGCATGTGCATGTCATGCTGGGCGCGCTGCAATATGCGCTGCCGCTGACGCCGCCTTGGCCAATGGCGACGCCGGACGGCATGCGGATGGGCATTGGCACGCGGGAAGGTTTCCTGTCGGAAGTGGCGGCGATCTCAGCCTCAATGCCGCCGGGCCAACCTGCAGTGATCTATGGCTATCATAACCTGGTGCACGGTGACCTGACGCGGGCCGATCTCGATGCAGTATCGACGGAACGGCCCATCGTGATCTGGCACTATTCCAGCCATGACTTCTATCTCAATAGCGCAGCGATCAAGCGGGCCGGGTTCACGCCTGCGCTGGCGGAGAAGTTCCATGGTGTCGACCTCGACGCCAATGGCGAGCTGACGGGGCGGATCTACGAGGATGCCGCCTTTGCCGTGGTGCAGGCCTATGCCGATGTCATTCTGGCGCCTGAGAATGCGAGCGCGGGCTTTCATGGCTTCTCAAGGATGTTGCGCCATGCGGGCGTTACGACAACCGTCGAGATGGGCTACGGCCTGTTCGGCTATGAGCTGGAAGACGCCAATGTCCGCAATAACTGGGTCGATCCGCAGACCGCCGGGTACAATCTGTATCTCGTGCCGGAGTTCCGCGCTTTGGCGCGGACTTATGGCGATGGGCGCGTTCAGGCCGTGCTTGATCTTGCGACCGGCGCGCGCGGCGCCGCGGCGCCTGTTCTGCCTCGGGTAAAGTTCTTTACCGATGGCGCTTTCTACAGCCAGACCATGCGACTATCTCCGCCCGGATACCTGGCAGGACAATCCAAGGGCAGCGAGGGGCTTTGGGTGCTGAAGCCCGAGCAAATCGCACCTGCTATTCAGCCTTATTGGGATGCAGGCCTTGGCGTGAATATCCATTCCAATGGCGACGCAGCGCAGGACGCGACGCTGGCGGCCCTGAAGACACTCCGCGAAGGCGGTGGCGGCAATTCCTTCACGATCGAGCATGGCGGCCTGTTTTCGCCGGAGCAGGTTGAAGAGGCGGGGCGCCTTAAGGCCAATGTCTCCGCTGCCAGCCACTACGTCTATTACATGGCCGAGCCCTATGCCGACCCGCTGGGGCAGCCGCGCGCGCAGTGGATCACACCGCTTGGCGCGCTGACGGAGGCGGGCGTTGCGGTGACGGTGCACTCCGATGCACCCTTGGCACCGCCAGAGCCGCTGCGTGCGGCGAGTGTGCATATCACGCAGGCCACCAAGGAAGGCGGCGTCTATGAGGCGCAGATGGCGCTTTCGCCTTATCAGGCGCTGGAATCTGTAACGCTGGATGCAGCACGGGCGGTTGGGCTGGACCGGGAGATCGGCTCAATTGAGGTAGGCAAACGGGCCGACTTTACTGTTCTGGGGGCAAATCCGCTGGCTGTGGCGGGGGAGAGCTGGAGCGGCATTCCGATCTGGGGCGTTGTTTTGTCAGGCGAAAAACGCCCACTGGACGACTGAACATGGCGGAAAAGGACTGGATTGCCCGCTACCTCGCGCCGCTTGCGAAGAGCGCTGGCGCGGCCGGTCTGCGCGATGACGTGGCGCAGCTTGGAACGTCTGGTCCTGTAGCAATTACAGCAGATGCGATGGCGGAGGGAGTTCATTTCCTCAGCACTGACCCGATTGATACCGTGGCGCGCAAGCTGGTGCGGACGAATGTGTCGGACTTGCTGGCGAGCGGGGCGGAACCAGCGGAAGCGCTGCTGGTGCTGGGCTGGCCCAAGGGACGCGGCGAGGCGGAAATAGCAGCATTTGCTGCAGCATTGGGCGATGAGCTGGCGGCCTGGGGGGCGCAGCTGATTGGCGGCGATACGGTGACGAGCCCCGGCGGACTGTTCCTCTCTTTGACGCTTACCGGGCGCTGCCTCAACGATGGCCCCGTGCGCCGGATGGGCGCCAAGGCGGGCGATTGCGTCTGGCTTACGGGGACAATCGGGGCCGCCGCACGGGCGTGGCAGGACCATTCCCGGGGTATTCCGAGTCCATTCCCGGGTTCTTCCGGGGACGATGCCTACCGTTTACCGGTTCTTCCGCCACTTGCGACCGCCAAATTGGTGGCTGGTCACGCGAGCGCGGCGATGGATGTATCCGATGGCTTGCTGATCGATGCCAAGGCGCTGGCCAAGGCCTCGGGCGTCGCCATGGAGATGGATTTAGGCGCGGTGGCCTTCGCGGGCGGCGAGACCGAACTCGCCGAGATGCTGAAGCTGGCGACATGGGGCGACGACTATCAGACGCTGTTTACGGCCCCGGAGAACAATTCCAAGTTGATCTCGCGTGAGGCGCAAAATTCTGGTATCCAGATCGCCTGTATCGGGAAAATTGTTGCTGGATCAGGCCTTTCCCTCGAACGCGAGGGCCGAAACGTTAACCTGCCTGAAACTCTGGGGTTCGAGCATGGTTAGTGGGGGCAGCTGATATTCGCTCCTGAAGGGAGGCGGGTTGCCTCATTCAGGTGCGGCTGGCAGCAATTACCCACCATAACCAGGTTTTGGAGATCCGGGATCAACCCGGGCCCGCTAAAGAACTCAGGGAAGGAAGGAAATACCCATGTGGTTTTATCTAGCACTCGCCGCGGGCGTTGTGTCTGTCCTGTACGGTTACCTACAGATCAATTCGATCATGAAGGCCCCGTCAGGCGACCATCGCATGCGTGAAATAGCGCTGGCCATTCAGGAAGGCGCGAACGCCTACCTCAAACGCCAGTATCGTACGATCGCCATGGTTGGCGCTGTTGTTGTTGTGATCCTGCTGGTCGCTCTCGGTTGGAAAGCCGCGCTCGGCTTTATCATCGGTGCCGTCCTGTCGGGCGCAGCCGGGTTTATCGGTATGCTCGTTTCGGTTCGGGCCAACGTGCGCACGACGGAAGCCTCCAAGAGCGGCCTTGCGGCTGGTCTTGCGCTGGCGTTCAAGTCTGGCGCCATTACCGGCATGCTCGTGGTTGGCCTCGCGCTGCTCGGCATCGTTCTCTATTACGGCCTTCTGACCGGGCCGCTCGATCTCGACCTGTCGGTGCGTGACGAGAAACGCCAGGTGATCGACGCGCTCGTGTCGCTCGGCTTCGGCGCTTCGCTGATCTCGATCTTTGCCCGTCTCGGCGGCGGTATCTTCACCAAGGGTGCGGATGTCGGCGGCGACATGGTTGGCAAGGTTGAAGCCGGAATCCCGGAAGATGACCCGCGCAACGCCGCCACCATCGCGGACAATGTGGGCGACAATGTCGGCGACTGTGCCGGCATGGCGGCTGACCTGTTCGAAACCTATGCCGTGACGCTGGTCGCGACCATGGTGCTCGGCGGGATCTACTTCTCCGGATCGGCGGACATTTCCGCTGTCATGATGCTGCCGCTGGCGATTGCTGCCGTCTGTATCGTCACCTCGATCGTGGGTACGTTCTTCGTGCGCCTCGGCAAGAACTCCACCGATGTCATGTGGGCGCTCTACAAGGGCCTCATCGTGACGGGCGTGCTGTCGATTGGCGGCCTCGCTATTGCGATCAGCAGCGTGTTGCCGAACGGGTTTGGCGTGCTCAATGAAGCCGCCCAGCGCCTCGGCATGACCGGAGAGATCACGGGGCTCGACCTGTTCCTCTGCGGTGTGACTGGCCTCGTTGTGACGGGCCTCATCGTCTATATCACGGCCTATTATACCGAGACCAAGTTCCGGCCTGTCCGCTCGATTGCGAAAGCATCCGAGTCGGGCCACGGCACGAACGTGATCCAGGGCCTGGCCGTGTCTCTTGAATCGACGGCGCTGCCTTCGATCACGATCATGGCGGGCATCCTGCTCACCTTTAATCTCGCAGGCCTCTACGGTATCGCGATTGCCACGACGACGATGCTGGCTCTTGCCGGTATCATTGTTGTCCTCGACGCCTTCGGCCCGGTGACGGACAATGCCGGCGGCATCGCGGAAATGGCTGAACTGCCGTCTGACGTCCGCAAGACGACTGACGCGCTGGACGCTGTTGGCAACACGACCAAGGCCGTGACCAAGGGCTATGCCATCGGATCGGCGGGCCTCGGCGCGCTGGTGCTGTTCGCGGCCTATTCGGAAGACCTGAAATACTTCATCTCTCAGGCAGACCCGGGCACGTTCTTCCACAATGTCGTGGTCGATTTCTCGATCTCCAGCCCTTACGTCGTGGTTGGTCTCCTGTTCGGCGGTCTCTTGCCGTTCCTCTTCGGCGGCATGTCGATGATGGCGGTGGGACGCGCAGCGCAGGCTGTGGTCGAGGAAGTGCGCAGGCAGTTCCGCGAAATGCCGGGCATCATGAAGGGCGAAGTGAAGCCTGACTATGGCCGTGCCGTGGATATCCTGACGCAGGCGGCGATCAGGGAAATGATCGTTCCATCCCTGCTGCCGGTGCTGTCACCGCTCGTGCTGTTCGGTGTGATCATGCTGATCGCCGGACCGGGCGCAGCCCTGTCAGCCGTCGGTGCCATGCTGCTTGGCGTGATCGTGACGGGCCTGTTCGTGGCCATCTCGATGACATCGGGTGGCGGCGCATGGGATAATGCGAAGAAGTATATCGAGGACGGCCATCATGGCGGCAAGGGCTCTGAAGCCCACAAGGCCGCCGTCACGGGCGATACAGTAGGTGATCCGTACAAGGACACCGCTGGTCCGGCCGTGAACCCTATGATCAAGATCACCAATATCGTGGCCTTGCTTCTGCTCGCGGTGCTTGCCGCACACTAGGCGTCAAAGCCTGATCCATTAAAAAAGCCCCGGTGCAAATGCGCCGGGGCTTTTCCTTTTGGGGTATCGTTTCAATCAGGCGATGTCGAACCGGTCGGCGTTCATCACCTTGGTCCAGGCGGCAACGAAGTCTTTCATGAACTTCGCCTTGCTGTCGTCCTGGGAATAGACTTCCGAATAGGCCCGGAGAATCGAGTTTGACCCAAACACCAGGTCCATGCGGGTAGCCGTCCACTTCACCGCGTCGGTCTTGCGATCGCGGATCTCGTAAAGGCCGTTGCCGGATGGGCGCCAGTAATTGTTCGTGTCGGTCAGGTTGACGAAGAAGTCATTCGTCAGGGCACCGACATTATCCGTGAACACACCGTGCTTGGTGCCGCCGTGGTTGGTGCCCATGGCGCGCATGCCGCCGACAAGAACGGTCATTTCCGGTGCCGTGAGGCCCATAAGCTGGGTGCGGTCGAGCATCAGCTCTTCCGGCGCGATATCGTATTCAGCCTTCTGCCAGTTGCGATAACCGTCGACGAGCGGCTCGAGCGCATCGAAGGAATCCGCGTCGGTCATCTCAGCGGTTGCGTCGCCCCGACCCGGTGAGAATGGCACCTTTACATCATGGCCCGCTTTCTTCGCAGCCTGTTCCACACCGACATTACCGGCAAGGACGATGACGTCAGCCAGGCTGGCGCCCGTGCCGGAGGCAATGCCTTCGAGCACTTTCAGCACCTTTGCGAGACGTGCAGGCTCGTTGCCTTCCCAGTCCTTCTGAGGCGCGAGGCGGATGCGGGCACCATTGGCGCCGCCGCGCATGTCAGAGCCGCGATAGGTGCGGGCGCTGTCCCATGCGGTGGAGACCATCTCGCTGACGGAGAGGCCGCTGTCGGCGATCTTCGCTTTCACTGCATCGACATCATAACCGGTGCTGCCAGCCGGGATCGGATCCTGCCAGATCAGATCTTCCTGCGGCACTTCAGGGCCGAAGTAGCGCGCTTTCGGTCCCATGTCGCGGTGGGTCAGCTTGAACCAGGCGCGAGCGAACTGGTCGGAGAAATAATCGAAATCGTTATAGAAACGCTCGGAGATTTTCCGGTAGTCCGGGTCCATCTTCATCGCCATGTCGGCATCGGTCATGATCGGCATCTTGCGGATCGAAGGATCCTCGACGTCGACCGGCATGTCCTCTTCCTTGATGTCGACCGGCTGCCACTGCCATGCGCCGGCGGGGCTCTTCTTTAGCTCCCACTCATGGTTCATCAGGAGATCGAAATAGCCATTGTCCCATTGGGTCGGGTGGGTCGTCCACGCGCCTTCAAGGCCGCTGGTCACGGCGTCACGGCCAATGCCACGGGTCTTGTGGTTGATCCAGCCGAGGCCCTGTTCCGTGATATCGGCGGCTTCAGGTGCCGGGCTGAGATTGGATTCAAGGCCATTGCCGTGCGCCTTGCCGACGGTGTGGCCGCCAGCCGTGAGGGCAACGGTTTCCTCGTCATTCATCGCCATGCGGGCGAAGGTGACGCGGACATCGTGCGCGGATTTCAACGGATCGGGTTTGCCGTCGCGGCCCTGCGGGTTGACGTAGATGAGGCCCATGTGAACGGCGCCGAGTGGCGCCTCGAGGGATGCCGGGTCTTCGGAGTTGGCGTAACGCTGGACGCTGTCGGCCAGCCATTCCTTTTCCGAGCCCCAGTAGACGTCGCGTTCCGGCGCCCAGATGTCTTCGCGGCCGAAGGCGAAACCAAAGGTCTTGAAGCCCATGGATTCGTAGGCGACGTTGCCGGCGAGGATGTAGAGGTCGGCCCAGGAGACCTTGTTGCCGTACTTCTTCTTGATCGGCCAAAGAAGGCGGCGGGCCTTGTCGAGGTTGCCATTGTCCGGCCAGGAGTTGAGCGGGGCGAAGCGCTGATTGCCCGTGCCTGCACCGCCGCGACCGTCAAACAGGCGGTAGGAGCCTGCAGCGTGCCATGCGAGGCGGATCATCAGGCCGCCATAATGGCCCCAGTCAGCCGGCCACCAGGGCTGACTGTCGGTCATCAGGTCTGTCAGGTCTTGCTTGAGCGCCTTCACATCGAGTTTTTTCAGTTCTTCGTGATAGTCGAAGTCCTCGCCCATCGGATTGGTCTTGGTGTCGTGCTGGCTCAGGATGTCGAGGTTGAGCGCGTTCGGCCACCATTCCGTGACCGTGCGGCCCATGGAGGTCATCCCGCCATGCATGACAGGGCATTTGCCCACGCTGGGTGTGTCGTTTCCGTCCATATATATTCTCCGATGCTGGTTGGGCGCATTCTCTGCTAGTTGACGGAGGGTAACATGGCGCGCGCCAACGCCCCAATTGAAACGGGTCACACGAGCTATAGGGTTTTTCTATAGGTTGGGGTCGCGCGCAAAAGAAAAGCCCCGCAACCGTGAGGTCCGGGGCTTTGTATTCTTGCGTGTGGGCCTCGCGACTAGCGGCGGCCTGTCGGGTTGCCAGGCGTTGCTTCGTCGCTGTTGGGCAGACGGACGGCGCCGACAGTGCCGAAGATCTGCTCCCAGAGGCCAAGTTCGCGACCACGGGTTGGTGTCTCGCGGGCGGCGTAGTTGACCACTTCACCATCTGCAGCCGAGTATTCGAGGACTTCATCGACCTTGTCATCCTCGCCGAAACGGATGGCCGTGATCGACCGCTTGGTGATCTTCGGCTTGAGGAAGGCGATGCGCTCCTGAACGTCGGACATGTAGATCCAGGTCTTGTCATCGAAAATACCCTCGGTGGAGGGGCTGCCAAGCTGGGCCAGGACGGAAGAACGGGTGTCTTCATCCGGTTTCATGTCGCGGGGTTGGGCATCATCAGCCACATAGCCGTGAAAGTCCCGCGCTGGCGTGAGGCACGCTGTAAGCGGCAGGGTGAGAAGGCCAATGGCCAAAATCGCACGTCGCGACATGGAGAAACTCCTGTTAAGGCTTCGCGAAAGACCTAGCGGTTGCAGCCCCCCCTTGGCAACACAGGAGTACATAGGTGACAGGAATTTCAATTGGCTGGCTGACGCGGCGGCGGGGCCGCAAGGCGGCAGTCGGCACCGCTTATACGGGACTGATGACGACTGCGCTGGCGCCTGACTTTTATCTTGCGGGCGACGTTCCAGACACGTTCGAGGCACGCGCGGGCATGGTGATGGTTCATGCGACCGTGGCCCTTCGGCGGATGCGCAGCATTCCCGGCCGGGAAGCCGGCCGGATGGCGGCCGCGCTGAACACACGCGTTCTGGACGGATTCGATGCTGCCTATCGTGAGCAGGGCGTGGGTGATTCGTCGATTGCCCGAAAGGTGCGCAAATTGGCCGAGGCGTATTACGGACTGGGGCTGGCACTGACGGCTGCACTCGACGAAACCGCCGGTGAAACACGTGAGTCGGGCGTTCAGGTCGTACTCGAGCGCAATGGCGTCACCGAAAACGGCCGCGCAGCGGGGCTTGCAGCGTGGTTGTGCACGCTGGCCGATGGGCTGGAGGCGCAACAGGATGCGGAAATACTGGCCGGAACGCTTGACTGGTCTGCGGGTTCTAAAGTGCGGTAACACGTACAGGCGCAGCGTTGCCAAGGATGGTGGCGCGCCGTAAACACCGCGAGAGTGGAAGCGCCGAGTTTCCCCGCAGCAGGAAGGCCCTTATGGCTAAAGGCACAATTCTCTCGATTGATGCCATGGGCGGCGATGCCGCTCCCGGCGTTGTGGTCGATGGCGTGGCCGCCCTGCTGGCTGATCGCCCTGATGTTGCTGTGCTTCTGCATGGCGACGAAGTGGCGCTCGCGCCGCTCGTAGCCGCGCACAAGGTGCTGTCGGGCCGCTGTCAGATCGTCCATTCGGACACGGTTATCACCAGTGACATGAAGCCCAGCCAGGCCCTGCGCCGCGGCAAGGGCTCGTCCATGTGGAACGCTGTCGAGGCGGTGAAGAATGGCGAAGCAGGCGCAGCAGTTTCGGCGGGCAACACCGGCGCGCTGATGGCGATTTCAATGCTCATCCTGCGCAAGATGGAGGGCGTGCATCGCCCGGCCATGACTGCATTGTGGCCGACGATGAAGGGCCGCACAGTTGTGCTTGATGTCGGCGCGAACCTGGAAGCAGACGCGGCGCAGCTGGTGACGTTTGCGATCATGGGCGAGGCCTATGCTCGCGCGGCGCTTGGCATTGCAAAGCCAAGCATTGGCATCCTGAATATCGGCTCTGAAGAGATGAAGGGCCATGACGAAGTGCGCGAGGCTCACGAATGGCTGCGCGCCGCCGAGCTCGATATCGACTATCGCGGCTTTGTTGAAGGCGATGATATTTCCAAGGGCGCCGTTGACGTGGTGGTGACCGATGGCTTCACGGGCAATGTGGCGCTGAAGGCTGGCGAGGGCGTTGCCCGCATGCTGGGCAGTCGCATGCGCGAGGCCTTTACGACCAGCCTGATGACAAAAATCGGCGCAGCACTGGCCATGGCTGGCCTGAAGACCCTGCGGTCGCAGATGGACCCGAGCAACGTGAATGGCGGTGTCCTGCTGGGCCTCGGCGGCGTATCGGTGAAAAGCCATGGCGGCACGGATGCCCGTGGTTTTGCGCGTGCCTGCGAACTTGCGGCAGATCTTGCCAGCAGCCATTACCGCGACGAAATACTCGCCAATCTCGCACGCATAAGAGAAGGTGGCCTGGCCGCCGAATAGGCAGGACGGGCAAGGAAGGGACTTTCATGACACGACGCAGCTTCATTCGCGGCACTGGCGGATACCTTCCCGAGAAGGTGCTGACCAATGAAGACCTGTCGACGATGCTCGATACGTCCGATGAATGGATTCGTGAACGCACGGGCATTCAGAAGCGCCATGTTGCGGCGGATGGTGAGCTGACGTCCGATATCGCGACGGCAGCCGCCCGCCAGGCGCTGGAAGCCGCGAACATGACCGCTCAGGACATCGACCTGATCGTGCTGGCAACGACGACGCCGGACCAGACCTTTCCCGCAACGGCAACGGCCGTGCAGGCAAAGCTCGGCTGTGGCCCCAGCGCGGCATTTGACGTGCAGGCTGTCTGTTCCGGCTTCCTTTTCGGACTGGCGACGGCCGACAGCATGCTGAAGCAGGGACTGTTCAATCGGGCACTGGTGATCGGCGCAGAGACATTCACGCGCATTCTTGACTGGTCTGATCGCGGCACTGCCGTGCTGTTCGGTGATGGCGGCGGCGCAGTGGTTATCGAGGCGGAAGAGTGGGATGGCGCGGCAGATGCCGGGATCATCACGCATCATATCCGCACCGACGGCACCAAGTCTGACTTGCTCTATGTCGATGGCGGTGTCAGCTCGACCGGCACGATCGGCCATGTGCGCATGGAGGGAAACCGCGTGTTCAAGCACGCCGTGACCAACATTTCCTCGGCGATCCAGGCCGTGCTCGACGAGACGGGGCTGACGGCAGACGACATTGACTGGTTCGTGCCACACCAGGCCAACAAGCGCATTCTCGATGGCGTCGCGCGCAAGATCGGTATTCCTGAGGAGAAGGTGGTCATCACCGTGGACCAGCATGCCAATACTTCGGCGGCCTCCATTCCGCTCGCGCTGAACCATGCGGTGCGTTCCGGCCGGGCGAAAAAGGGCGACCTGATCCTTTCAGAAGCCATGGGCGGCGGATTCTCGTGGGGCGCCAGCCTGTTCCGGCTTTGATCCAGAGCAGCCGATTTTATCCACAAATTTCGGGTCTAATCGGGCAATCTGAAACTTATCAATGATTTAAGCTGACGGGTTTGCTAGGAATCCGTTAAGATTCATTGGCTACCCATTAACGAAAGGCGAAAGACCGTCATGAGCAACCAGACCCTGACCCGCGCAGAAGTGACCGACGCCATCGTCCGCGAAGTGGGCGTGACGCGTCAGGAATCCTCTGACCTGCTGGACCGTACACTCGATATGATCGGCAGTGCGCTGGAGCATGAAGACGAAGTGAAGCTCTCCCGCTTTGGCAATTTCGTGGTGCGGTCAAAAGCTGCGCGCGAAGGCCGTAATCCCAAAACCGGCGAAGAAGCCACGATTGCGCCCCGCCGCGTGGTCACCTTCCGCCCATCCCCCATGCTGAAGGCCCGCGTCGACAAGGGCTGAGCCACCACAACAAGGATAGCGATATGACTGCCTCACGGAACCGAGTTGAAAAATCCGCTAAAGCCTTCCGCTCGATTGGCGAGGCCGCTGCTGAACTTGGGCTCGAGACGCATGTCCTTCGCTATTGGGAAAGCAAGTTTCCGCGTGATGTGAAGCCGGTCAAGCGCGCTGATGGCCGCCGTCTTTTCCGCCCGCAAGACCTTGAAGCCCTGCGCGCCATCCAGATTCTCGTGCATGAGCGCGGCATGACGCTGAAGGGCGCCAAATCCATTCTGGCCGAGCAGGGCCTGGTGGCTGTGTTGTCCGGCGCGGCCAAGCTCGGAACGGCTGCAAGCCCCGCCCGCGAACTGCAGAAGACCGTCGCGAAGGCGTTCAATGCCGAACTGCCGGATGGTTCTGCGCCCAAGCGCCAGGAGCGCCTTGAAGGCGCGCTGGTGGAGTTGACGGACCTGAAGGCTCGCCTCGATGCGATGCGCGTACGCCGCGCTGCCTAAACCCATATAAGCGATTGCGGAACCGGGGCGGCTTGGCTACAAGCCGCCAGAGTCGGAGCGTGGCGCAGCCCGGTAGCGCACTCGCCTGGGGGGCGAGGGGTCGTAGGTTCGAATCCTATCGCTCCGACCATTTCCAAATTTTACGCCTCAGGCGCAGGGCTCGATCCGAGATCGATACCCGCCTGGCAATGCCCGAAGCCCAAGCGAGGGCCCCGGGCATTCCAAAACCAACCTATTTCTTCTCCAGATCAAGCTCGTCCGTCTTGCCGACAGCGGCGAGGGCGAAGGCGTATTCAGTGGCGGTTTCCTTCAGGCCTTCGAAACGACCCGAGGCGCCGCCGTGGCCGGCGTCCATGTTGATGCGCAGGAAGTAAGGCCCGGCTTCCGGGGCCTCATGGCGCAGCTTGGCGGCCCACTTGCTGGGTTCCCAATAGGTGACACGCGGGTCGGTCAGGCCGCCAGTGATCAGCATGGGGGGGTAGGGCTTGTCGGCGACATTGTCGTACGGGCTGTAGGCCGCGATCGTGTCGTAATCCGTTTCGCTGGTCAGCGGGTTGCCCCATTCGGGCCATTCAGGCGGCGTGAGCGGCAGGCTCTCGTCCGACATGGTGTTGACGACGTCAACGAATGGCACGGCGGCGATGATGCCGGCAAAGAGTTCAGGGTCCATGTTGGCCGCAGCGCCCATCAGCAGCCCCCCGGCGGAGCCGCCATGGCCGACCAGCTTGCCTTTCGACGTATAGCCCTGATCGACGAGATAGTGGCCGGCGGCGACATAGTCCTTGAACGTATTGGTCTTCTTTTCGAGCTTGCCGTCGAGATACCATTGGTAGCCCTTGGCCATCGAGCCGCGCGGGTGGACGATGGCGTAGATGAAGCCACGGTCGACGAGGCTGAGACGGCCGGTGCGGAAGTCTGCGGGGATGGTGATGCCGTAGGAGCCATAGCCGTAGAGCAGGACAGGCGCGGTGCCGTCGACCGGCGTGTCCTTGCGGCGCAGCAGCGTGACTGGTACTTCAGCGCCATCCCATGAGGGCGCCATGACGCGCTCGGCGACATAGTCGTCGGGATTGTGGCCCGATGGGACTTCGCGTTCCTTGCGCAGGGTGCGCGAGCGGCTGACAAGGTCATAGTCGATGACCTGGTCGGGCGTAGTCGGCGAGGCATAGTCGAAGCGCAGGATTGGCGTGTTGTAATCATAGCCGCTGTCGAGGCCGAGATCGTAGGCGGCTTCATCAAAGCTGATCTGATGCTCTGCCCCATCGGCGCGGGCGCGCACGACAATGGTCGGCAGGCCGTTCTCGCGTTCCATGCGGGCGAGATAGTCTTTCTGTGGCTGCATGCCGAGGAGGAGCGTGCCGGGACGGTGGGGGATGACTTCTTCCCATGCGTCGCGGGACGTCGATTCCATCGGGGCCTTCATCATCTTGAAGTCGACCGCGCCGTCGAGATTGGTGATGATGTAGAACTCACCATCCCAGTGGACGACGGAATATTCATTGTCGGTCTGGCGCGGGGCGACTGTGCGCAACTTTGGATTAAGTTCGTTCGCGGGAAACCAGTGGACCTCTGACGTCGTGTGGCCGGAAGCGTTGATGAAGATGACGTCCTCACTGGCGCTCTTGCCGACGCCGACGAAGAAGCCGGGATCCTTTTCCTCATACAGAAGTGTGTCTTCGCCGGTGGCGAGGTTACGCTGGTAGACGGCATCGGGGCGGGCATTCTCGTCGCGGTGCACCCAGACGATGGCCTGACCATTCGCGGTCCATTCAAATTCGCCATAGGCATTGTCGATCTCGGCAGCAGTGTCGGCGCCGGTGGCAATGTCCTGGATGTGGATCTTGTAGAACTCGCTACCCTGCGTATCGACAGCGTAGGCGACCTGATTGTGGTCGGGGCTGGTATCGATGCCGCCGAAGGAGAAATAGTCCTTGCCTTCGCCCATGGCATCGCCGTCGAGCAGGATGGTTTCGGCAGCCTCGGGGTTGAAGGCATCCTCTGCCGGGCGCCGGGCAATGATCGGGTATTCGCCGCCCTGACGATAGCGGGTGTAATAGGCCCATGGACCGTCGATCTCTGGAACGGTGCTGTCGTCTTCCTTGATGCGGCCACGCATTTCGACGAACAGTTCATCGCGCAGCTTGGTTGTCGGGTCTTCCAGCACGGCCTTGGTGTAGGCGTTCTCGGCTTCGAGATAGGTGCGGATCTTTGCATCGAGTACGGACGGATCACGCATGACTTCCTGCCAGTTGTCATCCTTCAGCCAGTTGTAGGGATCGTTGCGCGTACGGCGGACCTGCGTAACTTCATGGTCGATACGCTCCGCCATGGGTGGCTGGGGCGCGGGTGTGACCGCCGGTGCTTCAGTGGCGGTTTCGGTGAGCTTGGTCTCAGTCATTGTGCATCCGGTCAGAAGGCAGCGGTCGCTGCGCTGGCAAGAAGGAAAGAAAGGCGCATGCGGCCGGCTCCTGTGCAAGTTAAGGCTTAGGTTCGGGGGAAATGGATCAGGCGGGTTGGCGCCTTTCCAGACCTATTCGTCGGGTTGGAAGTCGAGCACCACGCCGTTGATGCACCAGCGCTCGCCGGTCGGTGGCGGGCCATCCTTGAAGACATGGCCTTGATGGAGGCCGCAGACGGCGCAATGGCATTCGGTGCGCGGGATGATCATCTTGAAATCGGTCTTGGTCTCGACAACGCCTTCGGAGGCAGGCTGCCAATAGCTTGGCCAGCCGGTGCCGCTTTCGAACTTGTGTTCGGACGACCAGAGCACCGTATCGCAGCCCTTGCAGTGATACTTGCCGGCGCGCTTCTCGCTCTCGTAATTGCCCGGGCTGAAGGCGCGCTCTGTGCCCTCCTTCACGCCGACGCGGAATTCTTCCTCGGTGAGGACTTCGCGCCATTCGCGGTCGGATCGCTGGATTTTGGTACCTGTGGCAGACATGGGGGCCTCCTGTTTCGGGTTCCCCTTCAATATAGGGTGATTATGCCCCAGCGCCATCAGCTGTGTGTGGCAGGCCTTAAACGAACGCCGCCGGGACACGTGGTGTCCCGGCGGCGTGAATGGGTCTGATTGTGGCTGTTGGGCCTAGCCATAAAGAACCGTGATGGATTCAGCGACGAGAGCCGGGCGTTCCTGGCCGTCGATCTCGATCGTGTTTTCCATGATCATCTGCTTGCCGCCGGACTTTTCCGTCACGGATGTACATTTCTGGCGCAGGCGTACCTTGGAGCCGACGGGCACCATGTTGGTGAAGCGCACCTTGTCGGAGCCATAGTTGATGCCGCGCGTCACGCCGGAGACGTTCAGCGTTTCGCCGCCGAGCATTGGCAGCAGGGACAGCGTCAGGAAGCCGTGTGCGATGGGGCCGCCCATGGCCTTGGTGGCGCGCTCTACATCAACGTGGATCCACTGATGGTCGCCGGTCGCTTCGGCAAACTTGTTGACACGTTCCTGGTCGATTGTGTGCCAGTCAGAGACGCCGGTTTCTGTTCCTGCGATGGATTCGAGGTCGGCGAAGGCAACTTTTTTCGGGTTGGCCATAAGGTAATTCCTCCAGAGTTTATGCTTGGGCCTTTTCTGGCGCGAGCAGCGCCATCCGGCAAGGTTTACTGAACGTCAATCTGCTGGACGTAGAGCTGATTCTCGCAAATACTTCGTCCATGGGCTGAATTGGGAGACGCTACATGACAGATTCGAACCAGATTTCCGTTGATCCGAACACCAAGGGCAACGCGAACCTGATCTATATCCTTTATCTGGTGGGCATCGTGATCGGTATTACGCCGATCATCGGCGTCATCATGGCCTATATGGGCAAGGGGCAGGGCGATCCTGTGCTCGAGAGCCACTATAACAACCAGATCAATATCTTCTGGAAAGGCCTTCTTTACAGCGTGTGACCTGAGCCCCAAATGGTCCCGCATTTGAATGGAGAGTCTGTCGTAACGGAGACAGACAATGCGCAAGAGCAAATTTACCGAGGAACAGATCATCGCGATCCTGGCAGAGCAGGAGCGTGGCATGGCAACGGCAGACGTGTGCCGGCGTCACGGGGTCAGCTCGGCGACCTTCTACAAGTGGAAGGCGAAGTATGGTGGGATGGACGTGTCGGATGCCCGCAAGCTGAAGACGCTGGAAACCGAGAACGCACGGCTGAAGCGGCTTCTGGCTGACAGCATGCTCGACAACTCGATCCTGAAAGACCTGCTGGGAAAGCCCTGACGACGCCCCAGTTGAAGCGGGATGCGGCGCTCAAGGTGATCGATAAATACGACATCTCCCAGCGCCGCGCCTGCCGACTGGTCAGCGTCGATCCGAAAACTGTCAGGCGTGAGCCGGAACCGGACAATCCGGAGATCCGCAAATGCATGCGCGAGATCGCGGCAACGCGCCGCCGGTTCGGCTATCGGCGCATTGGCATCATGCTCGAACGGGAGGGCATCGTGATGAACCACAAGAAACTGAGGCGTCTCTACAAGGAGGA
>JGI24519J20070_1000029_pt1 | contig 77379 bp, 71 predicted proteins | sample LinPmetageLP43_FD_20070 | JGI IMG/M metagenome (IMG submission 20070) | reverse complement strand
GCTTTGCACAATGTGCGAGCCTGCCTAATATGCGCGCCATGCGAAGCGACCTTGATCATCTCCCCCACGGCAAACAGCGCGAACTCCAGCGCGTGACGGAAATTCTTTTTGAAGAATTTACCGACGCGATGAAGAATGCCTCGTCTCCGAAGAAGAAGGATGGCCGGATCCTCAAGATCGTCCTCTTCGGGTCCTATGCGCGCGGCACCTGGGTGGACGAACCACATACCGCCAAAGGGTACCTCAGCGACTATGACCTACTGATCGTGGTGAACCAGCAAAGCGTTGTCGACTTTGCCACCTACTGGTACCGGGCCGAAGACAGGCTGATGCGTGACGCGGGCATCAAAACCCCGGTCAATTTCATTGTCCACACGATGGATGAGGTCAACAACGCGCTGGGAGAGGGGCAGTATTTCTTCTCTGACATCATCAGGGAAGGCATTGCGCTCTACGACCTCAAAGGAAGCACGCGATTCGTCACGCCAAAGCCGCAAACGGCGGAAGAGGCGGTGGCCACGGTCGAGCAACATTTTCAGGAATGGTTTCCGCGGATTGAGCAAGCGCTCAGAGGCGCCAAGTTTTATGGGGCCGAGAACAATCTGCGAGATGCTGCATTCACGCTCCATCAAGCCGTGGAGCGCGCCTATACCATCCTCCTCCTTGTAGAGACGAACTACTCGCCTTCGACCCACAGCATTAAATTCCTGCGCTCTCTGGCCGAGCAGATTGACCCGGAGCTGATCGCTGTCTGGCCACGCGAGACAAAGCATAACCGGCGCCTGTTCGAATTGCTGAAACGCGCCTACGTGGATGCACGCTATTCAGAGCATTATGCCATTACCGCCGAAGAACTCGTCTGGCTGGGCGAGCGGGCGGAGATCCTGCGGACCCTTGTTGAAACCCGGTCGCGCGAAAAGATCGAGCAGCTGAGAGCTGGCGCGCCAACCGGGACATAGCCTCTTCAATGCTGAGCGCGGTTTCATTTCGTGTAGCGGCTGCATGTTCATGCATCGGCAGGTACGGAAACTGGTGTCTAACGACTGGCTCAATTGGGCCAAACTACGTCAGTGTGCTTCGCTCAATTGAATAGCAGGAGTGCTCCAGTTCGGACATTTGGTCTTGCCGGGTTGACGGGCCAGCCCTTGCAGGATCGGCGGATCAGTTTGCGGCGAAGCTTCAGAATTGGGCGCGCGCAAACTTATTCGCCTGTTCCCTGATGTGAACTGAGGCGACCCGGGTCGTCCCGAAGCTTCAGGATACCCTACAAATTTCCCCCAATTCCCTCTCTGGAGACTGAGGGGCTGATTGGTCAGGATCTGTGTCATGAAACATGGCACGAACCTCTTCTGGCAGATCATTCTCGTCTTGCTTGTTGTTCTGGGGACAATCCTCCGTGCGCAGCTGGTGCAAGATGAGGGTCTGTGCAGGTCCGTACCTTTGAATCCTCGCGGCAGGTTCCGCGACCGGGTGCCGGGCGTCCGCGCTATTGCCGCCCGGCGCGATCCGAAATTCACCGACGTGTTGATCCGGCACATCCGCCAGAAGGCCTATTACGCATGCTGAACCTCCGTGAGTATCGCCAACGCCCCGCCTCCCTCGCGGACCACCTCAAATGGGCCTGCCTGATTGCGCCCGGCATCGTCCTCAACAAGGATGGCAGCCTGCAGCGCACCATCGCCTATCGCGGCCCCGACCTTGAAAGCTCGACGCCGGAAGAACTCGTCGCCGTTACAGCCCGCATGAACAATCTCCTCCGCCGGTTCGGCTCCGGCTGGGCGCTGCATATCGAGGCCGACCGGCGGCCATCGGTCACCTATCCGGAGAGTACCTGGCGCGACCCGGCAGCCTGGCTGGTGGATGAGGAACGCCGGGCCGCTTTCGAAGAGGACGGCCGCCACTTCGAGACAGATTGCTACCTGACCCTCACGTGGATGCCGCCAGCGGACCGGACCGCGAGGCTGGAGAAACTGTTCATCGACGATCCGGCAGACGCCCCGGCAGCCTTCTGGACCGAACACCTCGCCGCGTTCGAGACGGAGACCGTGCGGGTGCGCGACATGTTGGCGGACCTGATGCCGGAGGCAGCCTTTCTCGATGACGACGAGACGCTCACATACCTGCACGCCTGCATCTCCGTGACACGTCAGAAGGTGCGCGCACCATCCCTGCCAATGTGCCTTGATGGCCTCCTCGTCGATACGCCGCTGACCGGCGGCCTCTCGCCCCGCCTCGGCGAGGAAACGCTGAAAGTCCTGACCCTGAACGGGTTCCCGGCGGCGGGCGAACCCGGATTGCTTTCAGAGCTCGACCAACTCGGCTTTGCCTATCGCTGGGTGACGCGGTTCCTGCCCCTCGACAAGCCAGACGCGGAGAAGACGCTGGGTGCCTATGTCCGCAACTGGTTTGCCAAACGCCGCTCGCTGACCTCCTACCTTCGTGAAATCCTCACCAATGAACCCGCCTCCCTCGTCAACACGGATGCCGGCAATCAGGCGGACGATGCGGACGAAGCCCTGCAGGCCCTGGGCGCAGGCCATGTCACGTTCGGATACTGTACAATCGCCATTGTCGTCAGGCACGCAGATCCTGCGATCGCCGAAGACCAGATCCGGGCCGTCGAGCGCGTGATCCGGGGGCGCGGGTTCACCTGCGTCGCCGAAAGCGTCAATGCCGTTGAAGCCTGGCTCGGAACGCTGCCGGGCGACGCCTATGCCAATGTCCGTCAGCCACTCCTGAACACAATCAATCTTGCCCATATGGCGCCCCTCTCGGCGCTCTGGGCGGGACCGGAGCGCAACGCACACCTGGACGGCCCGCCGCTCCTGATGGCGCGCTCGGCCAGCTCCACACCGTTCCGGCTTGTCACGCATCAGGGCGATGTCGGCCACATGATGGTGGTTGGGCCGACCGGCGCCGGCAAGTCAGTACTCCTGTCCCTCCTCGCCATGCAGTTCCGGCGCTACGAGGGCGCGCAGGTCTTCATTTTCGACAAGGGCAGGTCGGCGCGCTGCGTGACGCTCGCACTTGCCGGTATCTGGTACGACCTCAGCCTCGAGGGGAACCTCGCCTTCCAGCCTCTGCGGGACCTCGGCAGCGAAGCCGGGATCGCCGAAGCCCAGACCTGGGTGCTTGGCCTGATCGCTCAGGAAAACGTTACCGTCACGCCCGAGGTGAAACAGGCTGTCTGGTCCGCCCTTCAAAGCCTTGGCGCGGCACCGGTCATGCAGCGCACGCTGACGGGCCTGGTGGCTCTGGTACAGTCTCCCGAGCTCCGGCAGGCGCTTGGCCCCTACACGCTCACAGGCCCCTATGGCGCGCTGCTCGATGCCGACGAGGACCATCTCGCCGCTGGCGATATGCTCTGCTTCGAAATGGAGGCGCTGATGCAGGACGCCCGGCTCGCCGCGCCGGTGCTTGCCCACCTCTTTGCGAAACTGGAAGCGCGCTTCGACGGCCGCCCCACGCTGCTGATCCTCGATGAGGCCTGGCTCTTCCTCGATCACCCGGTGTTTGCAGGGCGCCTGCGCGACTGGCTGAAAACCCTGCGCAAGAAAAACGTCTCGGTCGTGTTCGCGACCCAAAGCCTATCGGACATTTCTGCAAGTTCGATCGCCCCCAGCCTGATCGAGAGCGCACCGACACGTATCTTCCTCGCCAATGCCCGCGCCGAAGAGCCCTCGCAGCAAGCGACCTATGAAGGGTTCGGGCTCAATGCGCGCCAGGTCGAGCTGATCGCGCGGGCGACACCGAAACGGGATTATTACGTTCAGTGCCCGGATGGGAACCGGCTCTTTGACCTGGACCTCGGCCCCGTCGCCCTCACCTTCTGCGCCGCCGGCTCAAAAGCGGACCAGAAACTGATTTCAGAGGTCCATGCGTCTGCAGAAACAGACGGCTTCGCTTCAGCCTGGCTTGAAGCGCGCGGACTGGTCTGGGCCGCAGATCTGCTCGCGCGCGAAGGAGACCTGCAATGCGCCGCCGAATGATTGCGCTTCTCCTCGGCTCGGTATCCTCGCTAGGCCTGGTTGCGCCGCCAGCGAACGCCCTGCTCGGCGTCGGTGATGTCGTGATCGATCCGACCAACCTGGTTCAGAATATCCTGACGGCCACAAACACACTCCAGCAGATCAATAACCAGATCCAGCAGCTCCAGCATGAAGCGAAAATGCTGGTGAACCAGGCCGAAGACCTGAAGCGGCTCGACTATGCTTCGATCGAGCACCTGAAACGCGTACTCGAACGCATTGACACACTGATGCGCGAAGCCAGCGACGTGACCTACGAGGTCGAAGCATCCCAGCGCCAATACGAAGAAGCCTTCCCGGACTCCTATGCCGCGCTGTCGAATGAAGAGGTCGCAGCTGAGGCCGCAGACCAGTGGCGGATCAGCCGGGACGCGTTCCGGGCCTCGATCCAGGTCCAGTCGGGGATTGTGACCTCGATTGCAGACTCCCGCGAGACGCTCACCGACCTTGTGGGTGAGAGCCAGGCGGCGACGGGGAACCTGTCTGTGGCCCAGGCCGGCAACCAGCTCGCCGCGCTCTCCATCGAGCAACAGATGCAGATGCAGCAATTGATGGCGGCCCAGTACCGGATGATCGCGCTCGAAGCGTCGCGCCAGGCCGCGCTCGAGCAACAGGCTCATACCCGTCATCAGCGCTTCCGCGGCGACGGCGTTGCCTATCGGAGGAACTAGCGGGATGGAAGATCTTGGTGTCATCGACCAGTTCGTTGCGACCTTCTCCGCTTATATCGATAGCGGGTTCGGCCTGTTGCAGCCCGACGTCGCGTTTCTGACGCGTGCGCTGATCGCGATCGATATCACCCTGGCGGGCCTCTTCTGGTCAATGGGGCCGAACACCGACATTGTCGGGCGGTTCCTCAGGAAAGTGCTCTACGTCGGAGCCTTCGCGTTGATCCTTGGCAATTTTGCACTCCTCGCGGACGTGGTCTTCAAGAGCTTTGCACAGCTTGGCCTCAATGCGACCGGCGGCGCGATCACCGCCGATGACATCATGAAACCGGGCTTCGTTGCCGCAACGGGCTTTGATGCGGCCCTGCCTCTGCTCGACGAGATCGAAAAGCTCACCGGACCGATCGCCTTCTTCGAGAACTTCGTCATCATTGCGGTCCTGTTCCTTGCCTGGATCGTGACCCTGCTCGCCTTCTTCTTCCTCGCCATCCAGCTCTTCGTCACGATCATCGAATTCAAGCTGACGACACTGGCCGGGTTCGTGCTGATACCGTTTGCGCTCTGGAACAAGACAAGCTTCCTCGCCGAGAAAGTCCTCGGCAATGTCATCGCGTCGGGCATCAAGCTGATGGTGCTTGCCATCATCGTCGGCATTGGATCGACCATTTTCTCCTCCATCACATCGACCTTCCAGCCAGACGAGGTGACCCTTGAACAGGCTGCCTCCGTCATCCTCGGATCCCTCTCGCTTCTGGCCCTCGGCCTGTTCGGACCCGGCATCGCCACAGGCCTTGTCTCCGGGGCACCACAACTTGGGGCTGGGGCGGCCATTGGCACCGCCGCCGGTGTGGCAGCAGGAACGGTCGCGGGCGGTTCCATCGCCAAGGCGGGAATCGGGGCAGCAGCCGGTGGGACTCGCAGCGCTGTTGGCGCAGCAGCCTCCATGGCAGGCGGCGCTCGCACAGCCTACCAGATGAATGCGGCCGCTTCCGGCAAGACCGGTGTCCGCGCCACGATGGCGGGCGTGAGCGGTGTCGCGGACGCAGGTGCTCGTGCGGCAGCGTCTGGCGCGAAAGCCTTTGCCCGGCGCGCGTTCGGAACCCCAGGGGAGCGTCATCAGGCCGGCGCACGCGCCGCTTTCGCGGCAACGGGTGGCACGGGCGCGCGGAACGCGGGTCCAACCAATGGACCGAATTCTCCCCCGGACTGGGCCAGGCGTATCCGGCGCGATCAGTCGACCCGCGATGCCGGCATGATGGCGGCCTCAGCGGTGCGCGACGGCGACCGTCCGGGCGGCGGCACTTCGCTACAACTCAGAAATGACGAGGACTGACATGAAGCTCTGGAAGCGAAATTCTAGCCGCTATGGCGTGACACCGGAACCTGTCACACCCTACCAGCGCGCGGCGCAGGCCTGGGACGACCGGATCGGGTCGGCCCGCGTACAGGCGGCGAACTGGCGGCTGGCTGCGCTGGCAAGCCTCAGCCTGTCCGTCTTGCTTGCCGGTGGCCTCGTCTGGCGCTCGACCCAGTCCATCGTCACGCCTTACGTGGTCGAACTCACAGGTGAAGGCGCCGTGCGTGCCGTCGGCCCTGCCGACGGGAGCTATGAACCGACCGATGCGCAGATCGCCTTTCACCTGGCCGAGTTCGTCACGAATACGCGCTCGATTTCGATTGATCCGGTCGTGGTCCGGCAGAACTGGCTGAAAGCCTATGCCTATGCGACCGACAGGGCGGCAGCGACCCTGAATGACTATGCCCGCGACAATGATCCGTTTGCAGACCTTGGGCGGCGCTCGGTATCGGTCGATGTGACAAGCGTGGTGCGCGCTTCCGATGACAGTTTCACCGTGCGCTGGCGCGAGACCGCTTATCGAAATGGCACCGAGACCGGCCAGTCCAATCATACCGGCGTGTTCTCCATCGTGATCGATCCGCCCCGTACCGAAGAGGCCCTTCGGGCCAATCCTCTCGGCCTCTACGTCCATGGCCTCAACTGGTCGAAAGACCATCAATAGGAGCACCTCCAGATGAAACGCCTCGCCCTGATCCTCCTCGCTTCGTCCGCGCTTGTGGCATGCGAATCCCTGCCCGCGACCGTCGGTCCCGACATCACGCTCGATGAACCGGACTCTGTCGAAGATCTCTATCTCGCGCCCGAGGCAGACGAGACCGGCATTGCCGAAGCAGACCTTGCTCCAACGCCCATGGTCTATCAGACCTTCGCGCCCGCAAGTGTTTCCGGCGCGATGCCCGGCCAGATGAAGCCGCTGCCTGTCGATGCCGCTGCGCCATCGCTGAAGCCCTACCAAGCCATCGAAACCGCAAACGGCAAGGCCGCGATCGAGCCTTCGCTCGACAATTACCTGAACGCGATCCAAGTCTATCCTTATACGGTCGGCGCGCTCTACCAGGTCTATTGCGCCCCCGAACAGGTCACCGACATTGTCCTGCAGCCCGGCGAGGAACTCGTATCCGTGTCTGCCGGTGATACGGTCCGATGGGTACTTGGGGATACGGTCTCAGGCACCGGTGACGGCGCGCAGGCGCATATCCTGATCAAGCCGACACAGGCAGGCCTCAAGACCAACCTCATCATCACGACGAGCCTGCGGGCCTATCATCTCGAACTCCGCGCGTTCGAAGAGACTTATATGGCAGCGGTGTCCTGGCGTTATGCCGATCAGCAACTGGTGACGCGGGTGGCGAGCTCGGGCACTGCACGCGGCGCGGCTTCGTCTTCGTCCGGAGGGTTGCAGCTCGACCGGCTGAAATTCCGGTACGACATCGATGGGGATTTTCCGCACTGGCGGCCGGATCGTGTGTTCGACGATGGCCGCAAAGTCTATATCCAGTTCCCGGCCCGGCTCGACCAGGGCGAAGCGCCCGCCCTGTTCGTCATCGGCCGGAACGGCAAGTCCCAGCTCGTGAACTATCGCATGTCCGGAGACTATTACGTCGTCGACCGCCTGTTCGCACGCGCGGAGCTCCGGCTTGGCGAAAAACGCCAGGATGTCGTGAAGATCGCCCGCAACGATCTCGGGCCCGCAAAGCCATGACAGCGCCAGCCTCCCCGCCGCCCAAGCCGCTTGAAATCCGGGGACGCCCGCGGCCTGTCAAACGCTTCTCGAAACGGGCGCTTATGCTCCTGCTCGGAACGGGCAGCGCGATTGTGCTCGGCTCCTTGGCTTTTGCCTTGCAGGCTCCGAAGGACGATCCTGACGGCCCGGCCCGGGAGCTTTACAATACCGGACACAATCCGACAGCCGACGGCCTGGCTGCCCTTCCCAGGAGCTACGGGGATATCCGGCCTGACGAGGACGTGCTCGGGCCGCCGCTGCCGGGAGACCTCGGCACACCAATCCTGAAAGCCCAGCGCGAAGGACGGATGGGCGCGCCAGTTGAAGCCGCCCCCAAGGCCGATCCGGTGCAGGCGACATTGGCGGCAAGGCAAGCCGAGCTGCGCGCGCGGGAGGCGGCCCTTGCAGATGCGGCGCGAGCGAGCGGGGTATTTTTCCAGGTGGGGTCGAGTGCCCGGTCGAAATCAGGTGTCAGCCCGGTTGCAGGCGCACCCGCGTCCCCACTCAGCTTCCCGGACCTCTCCGCATTTGCCCCCTCATCAGGCGACACGTTTGGGTCATCGCTTAATGAGGATCCGAACCGGCAGGTCCGCAAGCTCGACTTTCTCGACGCCGAGCCTGATCCCTCGATCTACAATCCGCACCGGTTGGAGACACCCGTTTCGCCTTACCAGTTGATGGCGGGAACGATTATTCCGGCAACCCTGCTGACGGGCGTGAACTCCGATCTTCCCGGCCAGGTCATCGCGCAGGTGACAAGCCCGGTCTATGACACAGTGACTGGCGAGATCGAGCTGGTGCCGCAGGGCGCGAGACTCATTGGCCGCTATGACAGCGTCATCGCGTTCGGCCAGTCCCGCGCGCTCCTTGTCTGGAGCCGGATCATCATGCCGGACGGATCCTCCATCCGGATCGAGAACCTCGCCGGCGTTGATGCGCGCGGGTTTGCCGGCCTCGAAGACAAGGTCGATTATCATTCCTGGAAACTCCTGCAGGGCGTCGCGCTGTCGACACTGCTCGGTGTCGGGTCTGAACTTGCCAGCGATGATGAGGGCGATATTGCCCGGGCGGTGCGCCGCTCGGCGCAGACCGGCGCCAATGAGGCCGGCCAGGAAATCGTGCGCCGCAACCTCGACGTACAGCCCTCCATCACGATCCGGCCCGGCTGGAGGTTCGGCGTTCTGGTCGGCAAGGACATTGTTCTGAAACCTTATGAAGGAGGCGAGCAGCCATGAGTGAAGTCAGTTTGAAGATCGGGGCGTTGCCTGACCGGACACCGCAGAAACTGACGGTGCTCGTCGATCCCCTGCTTGCGTCGGAGTTGGACGCATATGCGCGGATCCATTCGCAGAAGTACGGAACGGACGTTTCGGCCTCGGCACTGGTGCCACTGATGCTGGAGACCTTTCTGGCGAGTGACAGCGGATTTCGAAGAGCAAAGAAATCTTGAAGGAGCGTCTTCGCTCAAAAACAGTATCAATAGTGGAGTAAACGCAATGGCTAAGTTGATTACAGCGCAACAGGTTCTCGAACTGACCGGGTATCGCAGCAGGACAACACTGTGGAGAAAGGTCAGAGCGAAAGTCTTTCCTGCCCCGGTGAAGCTTCCAGGCGATGCCGTTCGTTGGCGCGAACAGGAAGTTCAGGACTGGATCGAGGAAGCTCCCCGGCAGACATATACCAGGTCGTGAATACTCCCGCTCAAGTCAGCAACTTGGCCGAGCGTTTACGCATCGCATGGCCAATTCCTTCAACCAGAAGCTTCGGAAAATCGTCTGGCATGATTGCGGCGGTTCGCTCGAGGGCACCCTCAATAGTTTCGCCAAGACTGCCAAAGAGACTCCTGACCCGATCTTGCGCCATTCCGGCCGCTTTCGCGTCCTCAAGGAAGTGGTACGGGAGGATGCTTTCCATCGCATAGTATCGATTGTCCCCAACCGCCATGGAGAGACGAAATTCCTTCCGCCTGAGCTGCTTCGCCGCATAATTCGGCTGCAAGGACATGATGTCGTAGAGCGGCGTCATTCGGTAGCGTCCTCCCGGTGTCAGAAAGAGGCTGAAATTCTTGGCATGGCCATCAGTAGCGCCAATAAGCCAGAACACGATCTGGGCCTTCAGGAAGGCCAGCCTGTCCTCTTCAGCATAGTCGCTGCCAGCCAGGAGACCGAGACATTCGCGAATGCCTGGTCCGCCGTCATTGTTATACTTGCGTGTCGGCGGCACCGAGAGCGCCTGGCAGAAATCCTCCTGGGGAATGCGGAGCAAACGGCCATCACTCGCTCTCAGGCGGTCAAAGCGTTCCACGGCGAGAATGCGGATGCCATCGACATCAACAATTTGGCTTTGCGCCACTTCAAGCCCGAGTTCCCGGCAGAGCGTGAGACAGAAATGCTCGTTCTCGGCACTCTGGGTCATGTCGAGTCCATTCGGAAGCTTGCCGAGTCCGGGCTTCAGAATATGCGTGGTTGGCGTTGTGCCTTTTGGCAAACACCAGCCATCATTCCAGAGCAAGGCCGTTTTTTCCTGTGCGCCTGCAATGGAGATACGCAGTTCCCGTTCGCCGCTTGGCCTGACACCCAGCGGCGCTGTGGCCAGATTGCGAATGATCTCAGCGACATCTGCGTCGCTCAGTTGGAGATACTCAGGTCGTGTGGGCGGCGTTATCTCATCGCCTTCCGGTACGAATTGCAGAGCCCCGACGCAGTCACGGCCGATCTGGTTCAGGAGGCTGAACGCGTCGGTGCCCTCCGCCCCCACCTTCGCGGCAACCTTGCGCCTGATCTGGTCATTGTCGGGAAGAAGATTGTCGAAGAAGGCGGACACTTCCGCCCCGGTATAACGCTCCTCACGCAACGGAAGCGACAATGAGACAGGTATGGCCCGGCGCGCATCGGCGAGCCATTCCTTGTCATACGCAAATGAGATTGCGCCGTTCGGGGCGCGATCAAGCAACCCCACGACGCGGCCATTGAGAGCGACGACCAGTCCTGCGCTACGCCGCGGCCGGGACATCAGAACAGATCCTCAATGTCACTGTGCGAGCCTTTGGTCCGCTGGCGGACAACAATCTCAAGGTCGAGTGCCCGCAGCAGGTCCATCACCGTGTTGAGCTTGACCGTTTCAAGCCCGTTCTCCACATGTGATATGGTGCCTTGTCTCACGCCGGCTCGGCTGGCCAGGTCAGCCTGCGTCATCGCCTGCGCACGACGAGAACGCCGCAAGGCGACGCCAAGCTGCTTGGGTGATCTGACGAGTTGGGACATTGGCGAGCTTCCTGACTATTCATGACCTCCATGCGCCACAGCGTATAAAATGTCAATATACGCTCCGGCGTATGATAAAGCTTTATCGCCTGCAGCGCATAATTACCTTTTGGTCGAATGGATTAATGGCGCGACAGGGCAGACTTACACTGGATCATAGTGCAGGCTATAAGTTGACTGGCGAGGTGCGTTCGAACGTGCGGAAACCTTGGCTGAGCGATGGCCCAAATAGTTACTCCAGTCAGCCATCATGCGGCGGCGTTTTTCTACTTGGGAAAGCCTCTTATAGGCCAGTTCTGTCTCTGACCCTTGCTTATGAGCAATTGCGATTTCAGCGAGTTCGCCCGGGTAGTTGGTACACTCAGCAATCCAATCCCTGAAAGTTGACCGCAGCCCGTGCGGCACCGCGCGCTTCCCTGTCTGTTGATCCAGGAAGCCCTTTCGACCGGCTGCGATCTCCTCCAGGTGAACTTCCCGCATAAGTTTGGCGATCGTATTTTCGCTCATAGGGCAACCATTGAGTCCCGCGAAGACATACTCGCCGTTCTGTTCTTGTTTTACCTTTCGCAGTAGCGCCAGCATCGGCTCGGTAAGCGGCACCTTGTGGTCTCGGGTCTTGAGTTTTGTCCCTTGTCTGTTCGGCGGTATCGTCCAGACTCTCGTGTCGAAATCGACCTCACTCCAGGACATGTATCTCACATCACCCGACCTTACCGCCGTAAGACACAGAAACTCGAGTGCTCGCGCAGCCAAGCTCTTCTTCTGGCGGATCAATTCGAACCACCTCGGCGCGTCAACGAATGGCACCGCTGGCCGATGCGCGGCTTTCTTATCCCGTCCCAGGGGATCCAAAATCGGTTTCAGGTCCACCCATTTCGCGGGACTGTCTTGCTCCCGATAGCCCGTTGCCTTCAACCAGACAAATATCTTGTCGAGGCGTACCCTAATCTTCTTGGCGAGTTCGCGCTTCGTCGACCAAATTGGCTTGAGCACATCTGCGATGTGAAGCGTAGTAATATGCTCAACGTCCAATTTTCCAATGATCGGAACAGCATAGGTATGGAGCGTATTTTTCCACGCTTTAAATTCTTTCTCCTTAACCTCGGACAATTCAGTTTCGAAAAACTGTTCGACAGCCTTGGCAAAGATAATTCGCTTTTGCTCAACTGTTTCTTCCTTGAAAGTGGGGTCAATCCCATCTGCCAACTGCCTGCGGTACTCACGTGCTTTCTCGCGCGCTTCGCTGAGTGACAACTCGAATGCCGAGCCCAGACCGATTTCTTTGCGACGTTTGTTCAATGTACCCCGAAGCAACCAACACCGAGCCCCACTCGCATAAGTGACGAGATACAATCCGGCAATGCCGCCCACCGAATGCCTCGATTTTTCGCCCGTACCTGAGTGTTTCAGAGACGAGACAGCTTTGGCTGAAAGAGGAGTAAGTAACTTTGGCATATGGTTTCGCCCCACAAACCGCCCCACAAAAGAATTTCGATAGAGTGATATCGAATGGAACGCCACAAAACAAGCTTGCTCTCCAATTGGTTGTATTGTTTGCATTTTTTAGTGATTGTTGGAACAACATGAAACAGCATGAAATACTAGGGTGGCTCCTACTCGCGGAGCCACCCCCCCTTCCCCAGCCAACCCCGATGACGTCTGATGTATCATTCGGTGCGCACTCTGTTGCCGTGTCATCACTGTCACGGCTCGCGCCAATAATGCACGCGACCTGTGTCGCCCTGTTCCGGTCGTCAACGGTCCCTCCTATAAACGGGCAGACCCTCACAGCGCCTGCACCGGCGCGCCCAACCGTCAGCCTCCCGCGGAGTCCTTGCGCAATGCACGCCCCCTTTGACCTCGTCGAAGTCGAGCCTGGCCGGCGCCTGCACGTCTGTGTCGAAGGGCCGCCAGATGCACCATGGGTCATCTTCGATCATGGCGCCTTTGGCAGCTATACTGATGGCTGGTGGATCAAGGAGGCCTTGAAGAGCGATCATCGCGTCGTGCTCTACGGCCGCGCCGGCATGGATTGGAGCGATCCCGCCCCCGAAGGCACGGCCCTCACGCCCGAATTCCATATTGCAGACCTTCGCCGCCTTCTGGATCTGCTGGGGGCACGGCCGCCTTATGTCCTGGTCGGGCATTCCATGGCGGGCCTACGGCTGCATGCTTTTGCCAATCTCCATCCTGCCGAGCTGGCTGGCCGCGTCTTTGTCGATGCGATGAACCCCGCCAACCTTCGACCCAAAGGCGGCATGCGCTTGCTGAAGGCTTTTGGGCGGCTGCTGCGAATCGGCCGGGTCGGGTCGAAAATTGGCGCGCTCAACCTGATTGCGCCTTTCACCGGCGACGACATCAAGCTGCCGAAAGAGCGTCGTCTGGAAAAGCGATTCCTTTTCCGCAAGACAGATCACTGGACAGCGGCGCTCGAGGAGGTGCTGGCGATTGATCCTGAGGCATCCTGTTTCGATCAGTCGGTGGCCGTGACAACGCCCGTTTCCGTCTTTTCGCGCCAAGCCGATGGCGGCGAGAATGCCGGCCTTGTCAAATCAGTATCGAATCAGGGGGGGTACGGCCGCCTGTTTGCACTCGAAGGCGAGACACATACGTCCTTGCTGAATCCAGCCCATGCCGCTCGCATCGCCCGCGAGGTTCGCTACATGACGCGCATTCAGGTGCCTTGGAGCCAAATACCCCAGCCCGACAAAGCCGCGCATGACCAGCCCGAAATAGGCGTATAGGATCGGTCACGCCACGGGAGGAACACCGGCATGAAGGATATCGCGACCCTAGCGCGCCAATTTCTGCACACCAGGCCGGAAGACCTTACTGAACGCGAACGCCGCGTCCTTGAGCGTTTTATCGAACGGCGCCGCATATCGCGTAATGTCAGCAAGATGCTGGATAAGGACATGTCTTTCGGGGACCGGCTTGCCGACAAGGTGGCGGCCTTTGGAGGCTCCTGGAAGTTCATCATCCTGTTCGGTGTGGTGCTGGCCCTCTGGATCGGCGGGAACACGATCCTCGTTCTTGGCAAAGCCGATGCGTTTGATCCCTACCCTTTCATTTTCCTCAACCTGATTCTCTCCATGCTCGCCGCCATTCAGGCGCCCGTAATCATGATGTCGCAGAACAGGCAGGCTTCAAAAGACCGTGCGGCGGCGGGTTACGACTATGAAGTAAATCTCAAGGCCGAGCTGGAGATCCTCCAGCTTCACGAAAAGCTCGATGAAATGCGCCAGAACCAGCTTACGACCGTGCTCGAACAGCAGGCCGCCCAACTGGCGCTTCTGGAAAAACTGGTTCAGGCGCCACGCGATGGAGCGCCGCAGGGTGCCTGAGCAACCCACTGCCGCCTTCGAGGAACAGCCCGTCATCGCCCTTACGCCGTGGAAGCGGCGACTCGGGCTTTTGATCGTCGCGCTTCTGTTCGTGGCCGCCATCGTCGCCGTCCATACCGAGCTACGACACATGTCAGTCCACAAGATCTATGCCGAACTGAGGGCCCTCACATTCGGTCAGGTAATGCTGGCACTGGCGGGCACGATCATCAGCTATCTCGGCGTGTCCGGCTATGACACGCTGGCGCTGCGTTATGCGCGCAGGCCGCTTCCCTACCCAAAGACGGCATTTGCCTCTTTCACCTCCTATGCCTTGTCCAACACGCTGGGCATGCCGCTGCTGACCGGGGGCGCCGTGCGTTACCGGCTCTATTCCAGCTGGGGCCTGACAGCGAAGGATGTTGGCCTCCTCGCCGTGGTGACCGGCGCAACGCTCTATGTCGGCGCGCTCACCATTGCCGGGCTGGGCCTGCTCGTCGAGGCAGACCGTTTTGAGTCCGTTTTCCATGTCCCGGCCCTCCTCGCGCATACCGCCGGCCTCGTCTTCCTGGCGCTCGTGCTGGCCTTTCTCGTGCTCTCCCGTTTCACCAGCAGGACATGGCACGTGCGCTCTTACGAGATCACGCCACCCGGCCTGCCCGTGGCGACAGGACAGCTGCTGGTAAGCCTTGTCGACTGGGCCGGGGCGAGCCTTGTCCTCTTCGCCGTCCTGCCACCCGACACCGGGCTCTCCTTTCTCGCATTCGTCCCGATATTCGTAGCGGCCACTTTCATTGGCGGCATGAGCGGATTGCCCGGCGGGGTCGGCGTGTTCGAAGCCGTCATCCTGCTCATGGTCCCGGCCAGCAGCAGCGAAGCACTCGCCGCCAGCCTCATTGCCTACCGCGTGCTTTACTATCTGATACCCCTCGCCGTAGCGGCTATCCTGCTCGCGGTGCACCAGTACCGTCACGCTGGCGCACAGATCAAAGGCGCGGCTGCGGCTGCGCAGGACGTCACGGAACTCTTTGCCCCGACGCTGTTCTCGCTGATCGCCTTCCTCGCGGGAGCGTTCATGCTGATCTCGGCCACGACGCCAACGCTTGCCGGGCCACTGGAGGCCGCAGGGCGCATATTGCCCCTGCCCGTGATCGAACTATCCCACTTCCTGGCCTCCATAGTCGGCGTGCTGCTTCTCATCGTCGCGCTCGGCCTGCGACAGAAGCTCGACCATGCCTGGACGATCGGGATGATCCTGCTTGTGCTCGGTACGGGGCTGACCCTGCTCAAGGGCGCGCATCCGCACGAGGCGATCATCCTTCTCGTCTCGCTCGGCCTGCTCGCGACGTCGCGCAAGGCTTTCTATCGCAAGACCCCGCTCAGCCAGGCGCGCCTCACCCTGCCCTGGATCCTCGCCATCCTTGGCGCCGTCAGCGCGGCCATCTGGCTTGGCTTCTTCTCATACGAACATGTCGCCTATCGCGACGAACTCTGGTGGAGCTTCTCGATCAACGGCCAGACATCGCGCTTCCTGCGCGCCGCAGCCGCCATCCCGATCGTGCTCCTGCTCGCGTCCCTCTGGCGTTGGCTGCAGCCCGCAATCCGCAAACACCATTCAGCCGCCGAGGCGCCTGAACCCGGACGGATCGCGGAAATCCTCGCCAGCGCAGAAACAGGCTATGCAGATGGCGCGCTCGCCCTGCTCGACGACAAGCAATTCCTGTTCAGCCCGAGCGGCGACAGCTTCATCATGTACGGCGTGCGTGGTCGCCACTGGATCGCCATGAGTGCCCCCGTCGGCAAGCAGGAGGAAATCGGTCCTCTCCTCTGGCTTTTCCGCGAACAAGCCGATCTCTATGGCGCCGTGCCGGTCTTCTATTCAGTGCGGAAGGAATTCCTGCCGCTCGCGCTCGACCTTGGCCTCAGCGCCCAGAAGATCGGCGAGACAGCGCTCGTGCCCCTGCAGGACTTCTCGCTCGAAGGCTCCGTCCGCTCCGGCCTGCGCGCAAGCCACAAGCGCGCGCTGCGCGACGGCCTCACATTCGAGATCATTCCCGCCAGCGCCTGCGACGATATCCTGCCCGACCTTGAAACCATTTCCGACGAATGGCTCGCCATCCATGGCGGCGCGGAAAAAAGCTTTTCCCTCGGCCGCTTCGACCGGAACTACCTGCGCAACTTCCCGATGGGTGTTGCCTGGTGCGACGGCCAGATCGTCGCCTTCGCCAACCTGATGTCCACATCTGACGGCAAGGAAATCGCCATCGACCTGATGCGCTATGGCCATGCCGCGCCCAAGGGCGTGATGGACTTCCTGTTCATTGAACTGATGCTTTGGGGCAAGGCGCGGGGCGCAGAGACGTTCGACCTTGGCATGGCGCCGCTGTCGGGCCTCGAAGGCCACCGCCTCGCCACGCTGACATCGAAGCTTGGCGCGTTCGTCTACGAACACGCCAACAAGATCTACGGCTTCGAAGGCTTGCGGAATTACAAGAAAAAGTTCCTGCCCGATTGGGAGCCGCTATATCTCGCTGCCCCTGCCGGCCTCTCGCTGCCGATCGCACTGGGCGATGTGGCCATGCTCACCAGCGGCGGCCTAAAGGGCATGTTCACCAAGGGCTGAGGCTCAGCACTCGATAACGTTCACGGCCAGCCCGCCCTGGCTGGTCTCCTTGTACTTCGACGACATGTCGATGCCCGTCTGGCGCATGGTCTCGATCACCTGGTCGAGCGACACCTTGGTCTGCTCCACCGAGTGCAGCGCGAGGCGCGCCGCATTCACCGCCTTCACCGCGCCGATCGCATTGCGTTCGATACACGGGATCTGGACGAGACCACCAACGGGATCACACGTTAGCCCCAGGTTGTGCTCCATGCCGATCTCCGCTGCGTTGGCGCACTGCTGCGACGTGCCGCCCCAGACAGCCGCCAATCCGGCAGCCGCCATCGAACAGGCCACGCCCACTTCGCCCTGGCAGCCCATCTCTGCGCCCGAGATCGACGCCCGCTGCTTGTAGAGCAGGCCCACGCCTCCCGCCGTCAGCAGGAACTTGCGCAGCCGCACAGTGCGATCCTCCGCGTCGGCGCAATAATGCTTGATCACGGACGGTATGATGCCCGCCGCACCATTGGTTGGCGCCGTCACCACCTGCCCGCCGCCAGCATTCTCTTCGTTCACCGCCATCGCATACACGTTCAGCCAGTCAAAAATCTGCTCGCGCTCGTTCGATTGCGGCGACGCCTGCAACTTGCTCCAGATCTCCGGCGCACGCCGGCGCACCTTCAGTCCGCCCGGCAGGATGCCTTCGTGCACAAGCCCGCGCTCGATACAGTCAAGCATCACACCAGCGATCCGGTCCAGCGACGCTTCGGTCTCTTCACGAGGACGCATCGCGTCTTCATTCGTCAGGATCACCTCATGGATCGCCATGCCTTTGTCAGCGCAGATCGACAGGAGTTCCGCTGCCGACCCGAAAGGATATGGCACATCATTGCCCGCCTTGACGATATCGTCCTCTGGCGGCGTGCGCAGCTGCTTGGCTGTCGCAATAAAGCCGCCGCCCGTAGAGTAATATGTCTCGTCCTGAAGAGTGGCGCCATCGGCATCAAAAGCCGAGAGTTTCATTCCATTGGGGTGAAGTTCCGGCAGCACGCCATAGGCAAAGATAATGTCTGCCTCCGGATCAAAATCAATTTCGCGCCCATCAGACAGTTTCAGCCGCTTGCCCGTATAGACGGCCGCCACATCTGCATCGGCCGTATTCGGGTCCAGTGTTTCGGGATCCAGTCCGAGCAGGCCCAGCACGACGGCTTTGGGTGTCGCATGCCCCGCGCCCGTCAGCGCGAGCGACCCCTGCAATTCGACCTCGATACGCGCCACTTCACCCACGACACCGGAATCGCCAAGCAGCGCGGCGAACCGTTTGGCAATTCGGATCGGCCCAACCGTGTGGGAACTCGACGGACCGATGCCGACGCGGAAGAGGTCAAGAACTGAAAGCATGGCGATGTCCGCTCGTGGCAACATTGAGCCACCATGCCTGCCCGCCGCAGGGTCTCAAGGCAAGGGCTTGGCATGCAATCCCGCTGTCACGTCGTGACCATAGATCCAGTCATTACGTGAATGCACAAATTCTGGCGCCGCGCGCCCGGCTAGCCACATTGGCCCATAGGTCGCAAGCTGGGTGATTGGGTTATGCCGGTGGAACAGTTTCGCATTGTTTCGTGCCCCGGCCTGAATGGCCGCCGTTCGCCCCTGCCTGTCAGCTTCATAGGCTTCCAGTGCGACACTCACATCGCCGACTGCAGACAGGCGCGCCGCCAGCACCCACGCGTCCTCAACCGCCATGACCGCCCCCTGCGCCAGGAAAGGCAGCATCGGGTGGCAGGCATCCCCCATCAAAACGACCCGGCCATCATGCCAACGCGGCAAGCTTGGCCGATCAAACAGTGCCCATCGGTTCAAGACATCGGCCTGACGGATCATTTTCAGGATCACCGGGTGCCACCCCGCAAAGTCTGCCAGTGCATCCTCACGCAGGCCCTCGCCGGACCAAGACTCGACCTCCAAGCCGTCGTGCTCCACGACGCCCACAAAGTTGGCCAGCGCTCCGCCGCGCAGGCGGTAGGTCACGGCATGGCGCCCCTTGCCAACCCATGCGCAGGCTGTCGGCGGCGGAAGGTCATCTCCCAGAAGCGCAATCGGAACGACAGCGCGCCAGGCCACATTGCCGGTAAATCGCGGCTTGTCCGGGCCCAGCATCTGCCTGCGCACGACCGAATGGATACCATCGGCGCCCACAAGCACGCCGCCGTCGACAAATGTGCCGTCCTCAAGTTCCACGGTGACGGTCTGGCCATCCTGGGCGTAGGAAGCAATCCTTGCCGCAAGCCGCACGGCGGCCGGCGCCCGCTCGGCAAGCTCAGCCGAGAGCGCGTTGATGAGATCGGCGCGGTGAATGTGAAGGTAAGGAGCGCCCCAGCGGTCAGCGGCGCGAAGGCCGAGCGGAATATCGAAAACGATCCGGCCGCTTTGGCCCATGCGCATCTCGATGCCCTCAGGCTGGAAAGCCTGCGCGGCGATCCTGTCGGACATGCCGAGCGCTTCGAATACTTTCATCCCATTCGGGCTGATCTGCAGACCCGCGCCGACTTCCCCGAGCGCCTCGGCTTGCTCCAGCACAACGACATCGTGCCCGAATTGCGTGAGCGCCAGCGCGGCTGTGAGCCCGCCGATACCACCCCCTGCAATCAGGATTTTCATGGCTAATGCCGCCTATCGCTTTTGCGAACGGTCTTCCTTGCCGCCAATCAGAACGAATCGCCGGTCGCAGTATTTGCACTCGACATAGTCTTCGTCGCCCATTTCATACCACACTTTCGGATGCCCGAGCGCGCCACCGGCACCAACACAGGAGACCTTATGGCTGTTGGACAGCACGATTTCAGGCGGGCTGAAGACATCACGGGGTTTGCTCATGCTGGCGGCTTTCCATGGAGTTTCCGGCGTAAGTCTTGTTCACGCCGCATCACGGACCTAACTAGTCCGCAGGGCCGCGCTGCGCAAGATCGCCCTGCAACAGCATGGAGGCCCCTATGACCAACGCAAAGACCGCCCCTGACTACGCGATCGAGATCGAACACCTCCAGAAAATCTACAGCGCCTCGGGCAAGATGCCCGAAAAGCACGCCTTGAAGGACATCAGCCTGCGCATTCCGCGCGGCTCGGTTTTCGGCCTGCTCGGCCCGAACGGCGCCGGAAAGTCCACATTCATCAACATTCTCGCCGGTCTCGTGAACAAGACATCCGGCACAGCCCGCATATGGGGCCTCGATATCGACCAGCATCCACGCCAGAGCCGCGCGGCCATTGGCGTTGTGAACCAGGAGATCGTGGCCGACCCCTTCTTCACGCCGATGGAAATGCTGGAACTCATGGCTGGCTTCTACGGCGTGCCGAAAAATGAGCGCCGCAGCCTCGAAATCCTCACCGCGCTGGGCCTTGATGACAAGAAAGACGCCTATGTGCGCCAGCTCTCAGGCGGCATGAAGCGTCGGCTCATGGTTGCCAAGGCGCTCGTCCACAATCCGCCCGTGCTGATACTAGACGAGCCGACGGCCGGCGTAGACGTCGAGTTGCGCCGGTCCCTCTGGACCTATGTGCGCGAGCTGCACGACCGCGGCACGACCATCATCCTCACTACGCACTATCTGGAAGAGGCCGAGGAGCTCTGCGATTCGATCGCTATCGTGAACCATGGCGAGATCGTCGCCAGCGAGCCAACGCCAAAATTGCTCGCCCGCCTCGACTACAAGACCCTCGTCATCACGCCGCGTGAGCCGCTGACCGCAGTCCCAGCCGGTCTCGCGGCCTTCGATGCCAAGATTCGCGATACCGGCACGCTCGCCATCACGTTCCGCACCAGCGAAACGGGAATCGGCCGCATTCTGGAGCAAGTACGTGCCTCTGGAATCAGTATCGGGGACCTCGTTACCGAAGCCCCCGATCTGGAAGACGTGTTCCTGTCGCTGACCAGCGAGCCGGAAGCGGCCTAGACGCTCTGCTTGATCCAGTCAGCGATGGCTTGCTTGCTCATCGCGCCAAGATGGGTCGCGGCAACCTTGCCGTCCTTGAAGACCATCAGAGTCGGCATGCCACGCACGCCATATTTCGATGCGACCATCGGGTTTTCGTCAACATTGATCTTGGCGACTTTCACCTTGTCGGCCATCTCTTCCGAGACGGCTTCCAGATGGGGTGACATCTGCTTACACGGGCCACACCATTCAGCCCAGAAGTCGACAACAACCGGAAGCTCGGAATTGGCGATCACGGAGTCGAATTCGTCGTCCGTTACATTCACTGCAGCCATGATTGGCTCCTTTATGCTTGTTTCTTGGTTGATACATAGGGACTCATCAGCGAAGTCAAACCTCGCTCTGCGCACGCTTTAGTGACTCTAACAGGTCTGCCTCAGGTAGGACCATGAGTTTGGGGCCGTCGGTCCAGCATAGCGCCGCCACCACTTCGCGGCCCGGATAGGCCTGTTTCAGCACCGCCCAATAGGCGCCCATCTGTGCCCGATACGTGTCCGCTACGCCTGCTGCCGTTGCTGGCGCAGGCTGGTCCGTCTTGAAGTCAATGATGAGTACGCGTTCCGGCGTCACCACCAGCCGGTCCACCCGGCCATTGATCACAGTGCCTTTCGGCAGCAGTCCATCTGCTGCGCCGATCACAGCCGCTTCCGCCCGCCCGCCGGGTTGGAATATCTCCGCCATGGCCGGGTCCGTCATCACACCCATGGCCGCACTAAGCATCTCGGCACGTTGGGCATCATCCAGGTCCGGATTCCGGCGCAGGAATTCCTGTCCCGCCGCTTCCCGCTTCGCTTCCGGGATCGCTGGCAGGTATTGCAACAATGAGTGGATCAGACGACCGCGCCGCATCTGTTCCTCACGGCGTGGCCCGAACGGGGCGAGCACAGGCGTGTTGCGCGCCAGCAGGCTGGTCGGCGCACTCAGCTTGCGGGCAGGCCCGTCAACCGGCGGCTTGCGCAAGGCCCAGTCCGGGACTCCTCCCGGAACGGTCACGGAATGGTCCGAAACCACCTTGGAAGGGCCCCGGGTGCCGTATATCCGCACCCCTTCGTCCCCTGCAGGTGCCAAGGAATCCATCGCGTCGGCACAGAGCGCGTACCAGCTCTTTTTATTAAAGCCTTCCTTGCCACCGCCATGCCAGTGACCCGCAATAATCAGCCGGTCCTGCGCCCGCGTAAGCGCCACATAGAGCAGGCGCCGATGCTCCTCCTCCGCCTTGGCATCTGCAATGGCCCTTACAGCAGCCACGTCTGGCGTATCGGTGTCCTTGCGCGGCGACCAGACCAGCACGCCGTCAATCTCGAACGTACGCCCGGACCCGCCGCGTGGTCCCGCAGTCGTATCCGGCAACACCACGACTGGCGCCTGCAGGCCCTTTGCCCCGTGCACCGTCATGACCCGCACTTCACGTTCCGGCGCGGCCAAATCACGTTTGATTTCAGTGTCATGCGCCTCCATCGCCGCAAGGAATCCCTGCAGTGAGGCGGGCTCAGCCGAGTCATGCGCCAACGCCCGCGACATCAGCGCCTCGACAGGATCGCGCGCCGGCGTTCCCAGCCGCGCATTGATCTTCTCCCACCCCGTTTGCCCGTCTGCTCCCGGCTGATCCATCACAGACGACAGGAACTCATAAGGCGCCAATTGCGCTCGCTGCAGCAGGCTCTGCAGGAAGGCCGCCGCCGCAATGACATCCGGGTCTTTGCTTTCCTGAACGCGTGTCCACAGCGAGACTTTCCGCTTCCGGTCGACGGCCAGCGGATAGAGATATCGGTCGTCATCGACCAGTCCGACAAACGGCCCGCGCAGGATTTCCGCCAGCGTGAGATCCGCCTCCGGGAGCGTAACGAACCGCAGGAGATTCAGGCAATCCTGCACGCCGATGTGATCCAGCAGTTTCAGCCTGTCCGCCCCCGCCACCGGCAGGCCGACAGCTTTCAGGGCGCCGATCATCGCGTCGAAGAGACCGCCCGTACGGCCCCGTACCAGCACGAGAATATCCTGCGGCTCGACTGCCCGCCGCACCCAGGATCGATCATGTCGCTCCACCCAGATCGTCTCGTGCCGGTCAATCATGCCCTTGATTTCTGCCGCGAGATGCTTCGCCAGCTGCGCCTTGGGTGAGGCCTCACGCATGGCATTGACCGGCCGGTCCCAAGCATCTTCCGGTACATCCTCAGCGGGCGGTTCCAGTGGCCAGAGTTCGACACAACCCGGCTGGCTTGCCCGGCGCGCCGTATGTTTCACAAGGTCCGCCACCATCGGAGCGGCAGGCGCATGCGCGCCTTCAATCGGCGGCGCCGTGTTCCACACCTGATCGACAAACTCCAGAACCTGCGGCGACGATCGGAACGACATGTCCATCGAGCCAAGCAGCATGTCCGTCGAAAGCTGCGTAAACTCCTGCGCCTTCTGACGGAACTTCGACGGGTCAGCGCCCTGGAAGGAATAGATTGACTGTTTCTCGTCCCCGACCACGAACAGGGTTCGCGGGTCCTGCAGACGCTCGGCGCCCATGCCTGAGAAGAATTCCGCCGTCAGCGCGCTGATTAGCTCCCATTGCGGCGGGCTCGTGTCCTGCGCTTCATCCAGCAACACGTGGCTAAGGCCGCCATCCAGCTTGTAGAGCACCCAGTCAGACATTCCTGTCTGCGTCAGCAGGAGGCGTGTCTTATGGATCAGGTCATCAAAGTCGAGCGCTGCCCGCGCCGCCTTTTCCTTTTGGTAGGCCAGCAGTGCCGGCACGCCCACTCGGAACAGGGCTGACGTTCGCTCAAACGCCCGCGCGTGCGCAAGAGCCTCGGCCAGTTCGCGCACCCGCGCGGTTTCGCTGCCCTCGCCATCCTTCATCTGGAAGAGATCGGCAATCAGGGGCGTCTGCTTGGCGGTAGGCGCGGTGTAGGGATTGGACTTGCGGAAATCCCCCGTCCCCGTCGTGAAGATGCCGAGATAGGTCTCCCAACGCGCAACGGGGCCAACGGCCTCCATAACAGCGACCAGCGCGTCCGCCGTCTTCACATCCGTCGCCGCGCCGCCCTGGAGCGCGCCAATCACCGCGCGCAGATCGGCAACCGGCAGCCCCTCGCCCATCGCCAGTTCTAGCATCTCGTCCGCGCTCGCCTCGGGCGCATTCAGGCTTTCGCGCAGGACAAAATCCATCGCGTCAAAATCAAAGTCATGCGTCTCGGCAAAATCGAGCACAACACCGCCCGACCAGCGCAGCGTATCCAGCGCCGCCATCGCGCCTTCATGCCCGCCTTCCAGCGCCAGAAGATCCAGCAGGTCAGGCGCTTCCTCCTGCGCCTGTAGAACAGCCTGCGCCCGCGCCGCATTCCATAGCGCCGCCGCCTCGTCTTCCTCGATCTCGGCGAAGCCCGGCAACACGCCCGCCTCTAGCGGGAACCGCCGAAGGATGCGTGAACAGAAGGCGTGGATCGTCTCGATACGCAGGCCGCCGGGCGATTCCAGCGCGCGTGCAAACAGGGCACGGGCGGCTTTCAGGTCGTCCGGCTTGTAGGCAGCCTCAGGCCGGCCTTCTAGCTTGGTGAGTTCCGCGCGGAGTTTGTCATCCTCCATGACGGACCAGTGGCCGAGCGTCTTAAACAGGCGCGACAGCATCTCGCTCGCCGCCGCCTTGGTATAGGTAATGCACAGAATGGAATCCGGCGCTGCGCCCGGCCGCCCGTCTTCCCGCCTCAGCAAAAGGCGCGCGACGCGGTCGATCAGAACCTTGGTCTTGCCGCTACCGGCATTGGCAGACACAAAGGCAGGGATGGCCGGATTGGCAACAGCAGCCTGCACACCAATCGCCTCCCGAAAGGCCGGCGCCTCATTGCTCTCGCGGACAGGATCAAACGGATCAGCCATTGTCGCCCTCTCCATCTTCAGTGTCGCCTGCCCACTCCGCCCGGCGCGCCAAGCGGTTGAAGCCGTTGTCATACTTCACGAATTTCACGCGCGGTGCCGACAGGAAGCTTGTGTCAGGCTGACGGTAATTGGCGATCAGGCGCTTGATGCCCTCTTCCGCCTTGTCGGCCAGTTCTCCCGGCGTAGCCGTCAACGCCCGCGACGTGCCGACAACCCGAGAATCCGGTTTCGCCTTGAACGCCACATATTCCAGCGCGCTCACGGGCGCCGCATCAATGCCTTTATAGGCACCCGCGCGGGCCAACAGTGCCTGCAGCGGCATCTGCTGGCTCAGCTCGGTTGCTATTTCTTTATCAGAGGGCGGACTACCTGTCTTGAAGTCGACAATCACGAGTTCGCCAGTCGCTGTCCTCTCGATCCGGTCCGCCGTCGCTGACAGCGTGAAGGGATAGCCCGCGATATCAAACTTCAGCTCTCCTTTGACCTCGAGCTTGGGTTTGGCGCCGCCCGTATCCCGTGTAGCGCGCCAGTTCAGATACCAGTCGACAGTCTTCTGCCAGACTGCGCGGCGCGCCACCCAGTCTTCACGTGGCTCTCCCACGCGGGACAGTTCCTGCTCTAGCAGCGTCATCAGGTGTTGCGGCGTCTTTGGAGCGCCATCTTCTTCCAGCAATTCCAGCGCATGGTGGATCGCCGTGCCGCGCGGGGCCGGGCCGAGCGGCGCATTCATCGCATCAATCGTCTCGAGCCCGAGCACATTCTCCGCCCACATCGCATACGGATCGCGCTGTAGCAGGTCGATCCGAGTGACAGACAGCCGCTTTGGCCAGCCTTCCGGGTGCAGCGTCGGTTTTGGCTCCACGGAGAAGTCTTTCGGCAAGGTGCCCGTGCCGCGATCCTGCATCGCCGCGACCCAGTCCAGCGGATGCCCGCCGACAGGCGCGAGCGCGGCAGCGGCCTTGTCGTCCAGCGCGCCCTCCGCCAGCGTCTTCAGCCGCCAGACCCAGCGCGAGGCGACGGCCGGTGCATCATCGCGCCGTGCCGCATGCAGCATCACCACGGTTGGCGCGCAGGCGAGTTGCGCAAAGTCATGCGCCGACAGGCCCAAACGGTCTTCCGGATCGTTCAGGCCAAGCTCCTGCCGGAAGCGACGCGGCAGGAAAGCATCCGGCGCCGGGCGGTGCGGCCAGACATCCTCGTTCAGGCCCGCAAGGATCACCCGGCTGGCAGATTGCAGGCGCGCTTCCAACGGCCCCCAGATCGACAGCCGCGAATGCTCGACGATCCCTGCACTGATTGTCATCTGTGCGCTTTGGGAATGGATCAGGTCAACCAGCGCATAGGGCGCCATCGGGCCGAGCTGCCCGGATAGTTCGCTGATGCTCTCCAGCAGCTTGGTCGCCCCTCGGCCATCCTCACCCGCCCATGGCAGCGGCGCTTCGCTGATGCGGCCCGCGAGCGCCGCGATACGCTCCGCGCCTAGCGTTCCATCCACCAGCGTTTCCACAGACAGGTCTGCGTCCGTTTCGTCAAACACGGCGATCAGCCGGTCGACCAGCGCCATGGCGGCATCCTGATCGTCCCGCGTGAAGCTCGCATAGGGCTCAATCTCGCCCCGCGTATCAATGCTCTCCCGCAGGCCAGCCAGGTCTCGCCAGCGCCGGGGGCCGCGCAGGAAATGCCGCTCCAGCACGGGCAGGCCCTCGCGATCCTTCACAAAGCCATGTTTCAGCGCGGCGGTCAGTGCAACAGGCTCAGACGGATCAATCGCCCAGCTCGCGCATAGCCCGATCAGGCTGCCCGCAGGCGTTCGCCCAAGCGGCACGCCCGCAGACGGTGGCACATCCACGCCCCAGCGCTTCAACAGCGCCGACACGCGCCGCGCCAGCCCCGCATCTGGCGTCACAAGCGCCGCTGTTTCTTTTGGCGTTTCCAGCGTCTCACGCATCAGCAGCGCAGCGGCCTCCGCCTCGGCTGCTTCATCCGGCGCCTCGATCACCGTCAGGCCCGACAGTGCATCCACCGCAAATCCTTCAACTGTCGAGCCGGTCGCCTTCGCCAGCACTTTCAGCGTGGCCCGCCAGTCAGCGGTCGCATCGGCCGGTGCAAGCGCTTCGTGGATCAGCCGTCGGCGGGCCGTATTCGTGTCCTGCTCTTTGATCCCCGGCCACACCGCCACATCGGCAGGCGCCACAGCGAGATGATCCAGCGCATCAATCAGTGAATTCTGCGGATGGCTCACCGATCCCCGGATCGCATTCCAGGCCTCTTCATCCGCATCCATGTCGAGGCCCGGCAGGACGATCAATCCTTTGGGCAGCGTCAGCGCGGCTTTCATCAGCACACGGCCAGCAGGCGTCGCACCAGTAGACCCGGCAATGATGACCGGCGCTGTTGGCGGGTTCGCCAGCCAGTCTGCCGCTAGCGCCTCTGCCGCCGCGAGGCGCCGCGCAAACGGGTCCATCGCATTGTTGTCATCCAGCCATTCCGGCCAGGCCGCCGTGATGATCTTCAGGAACGCGACCGACCGATGCCAGTGCGCCGCCAGGTCAGACTCGCCGACCAGCGTATCGAGTTTCGACCAGTCCGCGCCCGCACTGAGCGCAGCCTGATCGAGCAGCCGAGAGAGTTCACGCGCCGCAGCCAGCGCCGAGGCCGGCGGCAGGTCGACGCGATATTCCGCCTCGTAAAACTTGCGCACCAGCGCCGCCAGCGCGCCTAGCCGACGCGCGGGCGACAAAGCGGGCGGCAGACCGACCAGCGCGGTCTCCGCATTCGGCGGCGCCTCTTCGCTTTCAAGGTCTCCCAGCGTGCGCACATCCGGCGGCAGGATCGATTTCTCTCCCGCCGCATCGTACAGCGCGAGGATCAGCGCCCGCGACGACCGGCTGTTCGGGACATAGATAATCGCATCACTAAGTGCGTCGGGCTGCTCACTTAACTTTGTCTCGTTGGCCAGGGTTGTTGCCAATGCGCGCAGGAAATCAGCCCCCGGCGGAATGGACCAGACTTTCGGGCGCCCGGCCCCAAAGACCTGCGCCTTATTCGCCATGGCAGCGCAGCCACATCTCGGCATCCTTCAAGGCCCCGGGATCGCCCACATGCAGCCAGAACCGGTCCAGCGGCCACCCCATCAGGCGCCCGTCGGTGATTAGGCTGTCCCACACCCGCAAAGCGGAGAAGCGCTCGACAGGCGTGTCATCATAAAGCTGCGGCCGGATGATCCGCGCGCCCGCATAGGCCCAAGGCGCCGAAGCCGCATCGCCACGACGCACCATGCGACGGTCCTCGCCGAGGAAGAAGTCACCCGCGCCATCAAAACCAAGGCTTTGCGCCGTGTCGGCCACCATCAGCAGCGCATCGGCCTGCTCAGGGTCGAACGCGTCTGCCATCGCGCGCAGGGGCGCACCGGATTCAGGTGCCCAGAAAGCATCCGTATTGATCACATAGATTGGATCATCGCCCAGCAGCGGGCGCGCCTTGGCCAGCGCGCCACCGGTCTCGAGCACTTCGCCGCGCTCATCCGAGATCACCACTTCCAGATCGGTCCGCCCGGCAAGATGCGTTTCCAGCTGATCGGCCAGGTAATGCACATTGACGATCACGCGCTTCACGCCGGCTGCCGCCAACGGATCCAGCATCCGGTCGATCAGGCGCTTGCCGCAAACCTCAATCAACGGCTTCGGTGTGCCATCCGTCAGCGGTCGCATCCGCGTACCGAGGCCAGCCGCCAGCACCATGGCCGTATGGGGAACCGGAACGCTCATGGCTTTGCCTCAAATACGAATGGCGTTGTCTCGCGCACGAAGGCCGCCATGCCCTCCAGCGCCGGATGCGACAGGTTGCGCGCAAGAATCGACAGCTGGCGCGGCTGGAAATCGCCATAGCGCGGCTTGCCGTCCCGGATCATCAACCGCGCGAACACGCCCGCGATCCGCAACGCATTGAGCGCGCCAATCACAGCCAATCGCTCGTCGAACGCTTCCCGCGACTTGCCGGTATTATTCACATAATGGCGTATCGCAGCCTCCGCCGCTTCCGGCGAAACGGCGCGGCGCGCGTCCTGCGTCAGCATCGCCATGTCCCAGACATCCCAGCCTTTCACGGCGTCCTGGAAGTCGAGCAGGCCAATCTGGCCATCCTCCAGCCAGAGCAGGTTCTCGGCATGAAAATCGCGCAGGGTCAGTCCGCGCGGGAAGGCCATGGCTTGCTGGATCAGCGCATCGCGTTCGGCTTCCCAGCCCGCCCGCAGCTTGCCCTCAAGGGGGCCGCCACCGGCCTGCTGCGGCAGCCAGTCGGCATACAGGTCCGCATTGGTCGCCAAGGCCAGCCGATCAAATTCCAGGATCGGCCATACCTCGCCGCCACCTTCCAGCAGGGCAGGCACTGGCAGGCCGTCTAGCCTCGCGAGCACGTCAGCCGCTGCGACATAGGCCTCGGTTTCGTCGACCATCCCGCGCTCGATCTGACGCGCGATTTCCCGGCCATCGCCGAAATCCTCAATCAGCGCGAGCCCGGCCTCGGTATCATGCGCCATTATGCGCGGCGGATTGAGTCCATGCCCCGCCAGAAAATCGGCGAGCAGCACGAATGCATCGACACGTGACGCGGCAAGACGTGTCTGGGCGTTCCAGCCCATCGCGTTTCGCGTTGATTCATCGGCGTCGGGCGGGCACGGGTCCGCCTCGATCCGGGGTGCATCCATCAGCAGAGCCCGCGCGGCATCTGGCCGCACCAGCCTTATATAGCGGCGGGTCGAGGCATCCTGTCCAAGCGGAATGCGCGTTGCGTCGCCCCACCCAGCCTTGGCCAAGAAGGTGTCGATCTGCGCTGTCCGGTGGCTAGAATCGAAATCCATTCAGCCGCTTCTGCCAGTCTTCGCCCACAGGTTCCAGCCTCGCGCGGCGCTGCTCCCCAACGATTTGAAGAGTCAGGTCCAACCGCACAGTCGGCAAATACCGCCCGGCCCGCTCCGGCCACTCGATCAGCGCGACACCATTCTGCGTCTCATCCCACCCCAGTTCCATCACTTCATCCGGCGTGTTCATGCGGTACAAGTCGAAGTGCCATATGGGAAATTCCGGACCTTCATAGGACTGGACTAGCGTATAGGTGGGGCTCGGCACTTCTTCGTTTGCGTCGCAAAGCGCCTGGATGAGGCCACGCGTCAGGGTGGTCTTGCCAGCCCCGAGATCACCATGGAGCGCCACGACATCGCCTGCCCTCAGCAGGGTGGCGAGGTGTGCGCCCAGGGTGCGTGTGGCGGCATCATCTGGTAGGTCGAACGTCATTTCCATGCCGTGCAATATAGCCACTCCTGTCGCCCCGGCTACGCGCAATCCCCATCAGGATCGGACAGGGTTCTTGACACCGAAGCCTCCGGCTGGAACTCCAATGCCATAAGGGATTGCAAAAATGACGCTAGCGTCATAATTTAGCAAAAATATCGGGATGGGAGCGCATTTTGGATCTGACGGGTGCAACGCAGATCGTCGTCATTGGCGGCGGACAGGCTGGCGCGCAAGCGCTTCAGTCGCTGCGCCAAGGTGGCTATGAAGGCAAGCTGACGCTCGTTGCTGACGAAGCGGCCCTGCCTTATCAGCGCCCGCCTTTATCCAAGGCCTACATGAAGGGCGAGTTCTCCGAGGAGCGCCTCTATTTCCGCCCCGAAGCCTGGTACCAGGACCAGAAGATCGAAGTCATCCTTTCCACGCACGCCGCAAAGATTGATCGCACGGCGCAGATGGTGGAACTGCCCCATGGCGGGCAAATCGCGTATGACGCGCTAATCATTGCGACAGGCTCGCGTCCCCGCGTCCTGCCCACCAAAGGCGCAGACCTCGCTGGCGTTCATGACCTGCGTGACCTGTCGGATGTCGAGCGCATCCGCCCGAACATGATCTCCGGGCGCCGCATGGTCATCATCGGTGCAGGCTATATTGGCCTCGAAGCGGCTGCCGTGGCCCGCCAGATGGGCCTTGAAGTCACCGTTCTGGAAATGGCCACTCGCGTCCTTGCCCGTGTCACCAGCCCGGTCATGAGCGAATTCTTCGAAACCGAACACCGCGCACAGGGCGTCACCATCCTCACCGGCGCCCGCCTCGATCACATCGACGGCGCAGACGGCAAGGTCACCGCCGCCGTACTGGCAGACGGCACCCGCATTGACGCGGATATCGTGCTCGTCGGCATCGGCATCCTGCCCAATGAAGAGCTCGCCAAGGATGCCGGCATCGCCTGCAACAATGGCATCCTCGTTGACCGCGACGCCCGCACATCCGACCCGCGCGTCTTCGCAGCCGGTGACTGCGCCAGCCGCCCGCTCGTCCATTTCGGCCGGTCCGGCCGTCTCGAAAGCGTCCACAACGCAATCGAGCAGGGAAAGCTCGCCGCGGCCGCCATTCTCGGCAAACCGCGCCCGGCCGAAGACTGCCCGTGGTTCTGGTCTGACCAGTATGACCTGAAGCTGCAGATTGCCGGCCTCAGCCAGGATTATGATGAAATCGTCGTGCGCGGCGACCCGAAGGACCGCAAGTTTGCGGCCTTCTACCTGCGCAACGGAACCCTGATTGCGGTGGATGCTGTGAACAGCCCACCGGAATTCCTCGCCTCGAAAAAGCTGATCATGTCGGGGGCGAAGCTTGCGCCCGCCGTGCTTGGCGATACATCAGTTTCGATGAAAGATATTGCCGCGGCAGTTCCTGCCGCCTGAAGGAGACAATACAGCAAATGGCAAAGATCACTTATGTAGACAATGACGGCACAGAACGCGTCGTCGAAGCCACCAACGGCGAATCCGTGATGGAAGCCGCTGTGAAAAACGGCATCCCCGGCATCGACGCCGATTGTGGCGGCGCATGCGCCTGCGCCACCTGCCATGTCTATGTCGACAAGGCGTTCATGGATAAGGTCGGCGAGCAGCAGGAAATGGAAAAGTCGATGCTCGACTTCGCCGAGAACGTTCAGGAAAATTCCCGCCTGTCCTGCCAGATCACCGTGTCTGACGCGCTTGATGGCCTCAAGGTCACGACGCCGGAAAGCCAGCACTAGGTCTTGGCTGCCTATACCGAACTGCTCGCAAGCATCCGCCGCGATGCCGCGAACGCCACAAAAGTGGTGCTGCCCGATGCATGGATGCAGGGCCGCACCACCTATGGCGGCCTGACGGCAGCGCTATGCCTTGAAGCGGCCATGCCGCTGGCCCCCGGCATGCCGATCCGCTCGGCACAGGTCGCCTTTGTCGGCCCCGTGGGCGGCGAGGTGACGTGTACGCCCACCCTGCTGCGTCACGGCAAGAACACGGTGTTTGTGTCAGTCCGCATGATGGGCGGAGACGGCGTCGCCGCTGAAGCCATCTTCGCTTTCGGCGCGGCCCGTGAATCGGCGCTCGATTTCGCCAACATGCCGGCACCTGACGTGACCTCGCCCGAGGACACGGTAAGCTATTTTGGCGAAAACCCGAACCGCCCCAACTTCACGCGGAATTTCAACATGCGCATGGCGGCGGGCGAGCGCCCGATTTCAGGCGCGGACAAGGGCGATGTCACGATCTGGATGCGCCATGTCGATCCGGCCGTCGTCCCTGACGCCGTTGCCGTGCTCGCCATTGCCGATGCACCGCCACCTGCAGCCATGTCCATGTTCAAGGCGCCTGCTCGCATCAGCTCGATGACCTGGATGGCCGAATTCCTGACCGACGAGATCACCACGCGCGATGGCTGGTTTCTCGCGCGTCACATCGCCGAAACGGCCCGCCACGGCTATTCCAGCCAGGCCATGACCCTCTGGAACGCAAACGGCCAACCTGTGATGGTTGGCCGTCAGACAATTGCAATTTTCGGGTAGGCTTGGACTGGTCCTTTAGTGGACCAATGCAGCTTTCAGGCTTTCGAGATAATCGAAGTGCGCCTGCAGCGTGGCCTTGGCCGTGTCGTCCTGATCCAGAGCCTGAATCTTCAGAAGTGTGGCGTCAATTTCCGCCTGAACCTCTTCGACCTTCACACCTTCAAGATCGCGGGCCTCTTCAGCTAGGATGGTCAGGCCGTCCGGTGTCACGTCGGCAAAGCCGCCGCGCACGAATATGCGCATCTTGGTCGTGTCGCCTTCAAGAACGCGCACGATACCGTTCTTCAGTGTCGTCATGAACGGCGCGTGATGTGCCAGCACACCGAATTCGCCTTCGGTGCCCGGTGCGATCACATGGTCTACCTCACCCGAGAACATTTCCCGGGCGGGTGAGACGAGAGAGAAGTGCAGTTTGTCGGCCATAAGGCTGATCCTGTATCCTAGGCTGCGTCAGCCGTCATTTTGGCGGCTTTGGCTTTGGCTTCGTCGATGTTGCCGACCATGTAGAAGGCCTGCTCTGGCAGGTGGTCGAACTCGCCGGCGATCAGGCCCTGGAAGCCCTTGATCGTGTCTTCGAGTTTCACCTGCACGCCTGGCGAACCGGTGAAGATCTCAGCCACGTCGAACGGCTGCGACAGGAAGCGTTCCACTTTCCGGGCGCGAGCCACGGCCAGTTTGTCGTCTTCCGACAGTTCGTCCATGCCGAGGATGGCGATGATGTCCTGCAGTTCCTTGTAGCGCTGCAGGATTTCCTGCACGCCGCGAGCGATCTCGTAGTGCGCTTCGCCAACGATGCGCGGATCAAGGATACGGCTCGTGGAGTCGAGCGGGTCCACAGCGGGGTAGATGCCCTTTTCAGCGATCGCGCGGTTAAGAACCGTGGTCGCATCAAGGTGGGCAAACGATGTGGCTGGCGCAGGGTCGGTCAAGTCATCTGCAGGCACGTACACGGCCTGAACAGACGTGATCGAACCCTTGTTGGTCGATGTGATGCGTTCCTGCAGCTGGCCCATGTCGGTGGCCAGTGTTGGCTGATAGCCCACAGCCGAAGGAATACGGCCAAGCAGAGCGGACACTTCGGCGCCAGCTTGCGTGAAGCGGAAGATGTTGTCGACGAAGAACAGAACGTCCTTGCCTTCTTCATCACGGAAGTATTCAGCCTGCGCAAGGCCTGTCAGAGCGACGCGTGCACGGGCACCCGGAGGCTCGTTCATCTGGCCGTAGACCAGCGCGATGCGGCTTTCGCCTTCCAGGTTGATAACCTTGGATTCGATCATCTCGTGGTAAAGGTCGTTACCTTCACGTGTCCGCTCGCCAACGCCGGCAAATACCGAGTAGCCGCCGAAGAGTTTCGCGATGTTGTTGATCAGTTCCATGATCAGAACCGTCTTGCCCACTCCGGCACCGCCGAAGAGGCCGATCTTGCCGCCCTTCACGTATGGGCAGAGCAGGTCAATAACCTTGATACCGGTCACGAGCACTTCGGACTCGGTCGACTGATCAGTGAATGGCGGCGCGTCAGCGTGGATCGAGCGGCGCATGTCCGTATCGATCGGGCCGCGCTCGTCGATTGGCTCGCCAATGACGTTCATGATGCGGCCGAGCGTAGCCGGACCAACCGGAACGACGATCGAACGACCAAGGTCAGCCACCGGATTGCCGCGAACGAGGCCTTCCGTGGAGTCCATGGCGATCGTGCGCACGGTGTTCTCGCCGAGGTGCTGGGCAACCTCAAGGACAAGGCGGTTGCCATTGTTGTCGGTTTCAAGCGCGTTCAGGATGCTCGGAAGTTCGCCGTCGAATTCGACGTCGACCACGGCGCCGATGACCTGTGATACGCGGCCTTTTGCGTTTGCGGGAGTGCTCATGCGGGTCGTCTCCTTTGGAGCGTGTATAGGGATGTGGTCATGGCCATGACTAAAGCGCCTCGGCCCCGGAGATGATCTCGATCAACTCCTTGGTGATCTGCGCCTGGCGGGCGCGGTTATATTGCAGCGACAGCGAGTCGATCATGTCACCGGCATTGCGCGTGGCATTGTCCATCGCGGTCATGCGGCTCGCTTGCTCGCCGGCCGCGCTTTCCAGCATGGCCGAGAGGATCTGCGTATTGATATAGCGCGGCAGCAGCGTTTCGAGGATTTCGATCTCTGACGGCTCGTACTGATAGATTGCGCCTTTGAGATCCACCTTTGGCGCATCAACCGGGGCAGAAGCCGGAATGATCTGTTGTGCCGTCGGGACCTGGCTCAGCACGTTCTTGAACTGCGAGTAGATCAGCGTCGCGACGTCGAACTCGCCATCCTCGAACTGCTTGGTCAGGGTGTGGCCAAGGCCGAGCGCGGAATCGGTATAGTCGCCGCCCTTAACGTCTGCGAGATCAACGTGCGAAATGAACATGTCGCCATATTCGCGCGACAGCTGTTCACGGCCCTTCTTGCCAACGGTCAGGATCTTGACCGTCTTGCCCTCTGCGCGAAGCTCACCGATTTTCTGCTTGGCCAGTTTCACCACATAAGTGTTGAAGCCGCCGGCAAGGCCGCGCTCTGCCGTCATCACAACGAGCAGGTGCGTCTTGTCCTCTCCGGTGCCAGCCAGCAGTTTCGGGCCACCAGCGCCGGCCGAAGCCGACAGGTTTGCCAGAACAGTGGCCATGCGCGAGGCATAGGGCCGCGAGGCCGTCGCGGCGTCTTGCGCGCGCTTCAGCTTCGCTGCGGCCACCATCTGCATGGCCTTCGTGATCTTCCGCGTGGATTTCACGCTTGTGATCCGGTTCTTGAGGTCCTTCAAGCTGGGCATGTCAGGCCTTCTGGTTGTTCAAACTATGCGTCAGGACGGGCGGGATCAGGCGAACTTCGACGTAAAGGATTCGAGCGTCGTCTTGAGCTCGGCTTCTGTCTTGTCCGACACGGCTTTTTCATCGCGGATCGTTGCGAGCAGGTCTTTCTTGGCACCACGCAGGTGGACCAGAAGCTCTTTCTCGTAACGGGTCACGTCAGCAACCGGCACCTTGTCCACATAACCGCGCGTACCCGCGTAGATCACGCAAACCTGCTCTTCCATCAGCAGCGGCGAGTATTGCGGCTGCTTCAGAAGTTCAGTCAGGCGCGCACCACGGTTCAGCAGGCGCTGGGTGGCAGCATCAAGGTCGGAGCCGAATTTCGCAAAAGCGGCCATCTCGCGATACTGGGCGAGTTCACCCTTCATCGAGCCGGCAACTTTCTTCATCGCTTTCGTCTGGGCGGCAGAGCCCACACGCGAGACCGAGAGACCAACGTTCACAGCAGGGCGGATGCCCTGATAGAACAGGTCGGTTTCAAGGAAGATCTGGCCGTCGGTGATCGAGATCACGTTCGTCGGAATATAGGCCGACACGTCATTGGCCTGCGTTTCGATGATTGGCAGCGCGGTCATCGAACCGGCACCGGCAGCATCACCCATTTTCGCAGCGCGCTCGAGCAGACGCGAGTGAAGGTAGAATACGTCGCCCGGATAGGCTTCACGGCCTGGTGGACGGCGAAGCAGCAGCGACATCTGGCGATAAGCAACAGCCTGCTTGGAAAGGTCATCATAGATGATGAGGGCGTGCATGCCGTTGTCGCGGAACCATTCGCCCATCGTGCAGCCGGTGAACGGTGCAAGATACTGGAGCGGAGCAGGCTCGGAAGCCGTAGCGGACACAACGATCGTGTAGTCGAGGGCGCCGCGCTCTTCGAGCGTCTTCACAACCTGGGCAACCGTCGAACGCTTCTGGCCGATAGCAACGTAGATACAGAACAGTTTGTCCTTGTCGGACTTGGCTGCGTCATTCGTCGCCTTCTGGTTCAGGATCGTGTCGATGCAGACAGCGGTCTTGCCGGTCTGACGGTCACCGATGACGAGTTCGCGCTGGCCACGGCCGACCGGGATCATGGCATCAATCGCCTTGATACCTGTCATCATTGGCTCGTGAACGCCTTTACGTGGGATAATGCCGGGCGCTTTGACGTCGACGCGGTCACGCGAAGCAACGTCTGTAAGCGGGCCCTTACCATCAATCGGCTCACCCAGCGGATCAACGACGCGACCGAGAAGGCCTTTGCCGACCGGCGCAGACACGATCTCGCCGGAGCGCTTGACGGTGTCGCCTTCCTTGATCGAGCTGTCGCTACCGAAGATCACGACGCCGACATTGTCGGTTTCGAGGTTCAGGGCCATGCCCTTGATGCCGCCGTCGAACTCGACGAGTTCGCCAGCCTGCACGCTGTCGAGGCCATAGATACGGGCGATGCCGTCACCTACCGAAAGCACCTGGCCGACATCGGAGACTTCAGCGTCAACGCCAAAGTTTTCGATTTGCGACTTCAGGATGCCCGAAATTTCTGCTGCGCTGATATCCATCGAGCTGACTATGCTCCCTTCATGGCGGTGTTCATGCGTTCAAGTTTGGCGGAAATGCTCGCATCGACCAGTTTGGATCCGATGCGCAGCTGGATGCCGCCGATGAGCGAGGGATCAACCTCGCTGGTCAGTTCCACCTCGCCGCCAACGGCCTTGGCGAGGATCGATTCGATGCGGGCGCGCTCGGCGCCTGTCATGTCTTTTGCGGTGCGAACAACTGCGCGCTGAACGCCGCGTTGTTTCGCATAAAGTTCATCAAAGGCACTTTGAGCCGGCACAATGTCTGCCGTACGGCCATTCGTGGCCATCACGCCGACGAAGTTCGCCATCAGTGTGCCAAGGCCCGATTTCTTCATCACTTCGGCCAGCGCCTTCACCTTCTCGTCGCGCGAAAACGCGGGCGATTCCAGCAGGATGCCGAGGTCTTTCGAGCCAGCCGCCATTTCGACGAAAGCCTTGTAATCATTGTGGACATCGGCCAGCTGGCCCTTGTCCTGCGCAAGTTCAAACAGTGCCCGCGCATAGCGCCGGGCAGCTTCACTCGCATGTGTACGTGTCGATGCCGCCAAGGGTCCAGGATCCGTTACTTGTCGGGGCGGGTAAGGCCCGGAATTATGTTAAAGAGACAGCGTGCCCGACACGCGCGCCCCATTGATCTGTGCGCCGCTTAGCACCAGAAAATCACCCTGACAACATAGCCGCCGCGCCAATTTCTGCGGCGAAATGGCAAGAGAAACGGTGAACCCGCGCTACATGAACGAATACGGGTCGATATCCACCGATATCCTGACAGGGCGCGGGGGTTTCAGCCGCGCCATCCAGGCTGCCATATAGGCCGAAAGATCAACGTTCCTTGGCGATTTCACGAGGAATCGCCGCCTGTGCCGCCCGCGCAGCACCGTAATCGGCGCCGGGGCTGGTCCAAACAGCTCGATTCCCGCTCCGTTCGGCGCCGCCAGCGATATCTCGCGGCAGGCTTCCTCAACCATTTCCGCACTCGGCGCAGACACGATCATCGCCGCGAGTCGCCCAAACGGTGGAAGGCCAAGTTCCGCCCGCACATCCCGCTCGATCTGCAGGAAGCCGTCCCGGTCACCGTCCGCCAGCGCCAGCATGGCCGGATTGTCCGGCGCATAGGTCTGCACCAGTGCCCGCCCCGGCCGCTCCGCCCGCCCGGCGCGCCCCGCCACCTGGCTCAGCAGCTGGTAGGTCCGCTCCCCTGCCCGCAAGTCGCCCCCCTTCATGCCCGAATCGGCATCCACCACGCCCACAAGTGTCAGGTTCGGGAAATTGTGCCCCTTGGCCACGATCTGCGTGCCGATCAGGACATCTATCTCGCCCGTCTCCATCCGCTCGATGATGCCGCGCGTCGCGTCGCCGCCCATGGCCGTGTCCGACGAGAATATCTCGATCCGCGCCTCCGGCATCAGCACGCGCACCTCTTCGGCCACCCGCTCCACCCCCGGCCCGACGCCCATCAGCGAATCCTTCGCCCCGCAGGCCGGGCAGACGCTCGGCTTGGGAATAGAATAGCCCGTCACATGACACACCAGCCGCCCGCTATAGCGGTGCTCGGTCAGCCAGTTTTCGGTGCCCGGCGTCTTCAGCCGCTCGCCGCACGCCTTGCAGATCACCAGCGGCGCATAGCCCCGCCGGTTCAGGAACAGCAGCGACTGCTCCCCCGCCGCCAACGTCTCCTTCAGCGCCTGGATCAGCCATGGCGAAAGCCAGTGATTCTTCTCCGGCGGCGCCCTGCGCAGGTCCACCAGTTCCACATCCGGCAGGCGCGAGGCCCCCGGCCGCGCCGCCAGCATCAGCCGCGTGTAACGCCCCGCCTCGGCATTCACCATTGTCTCCAACGCCGGGGTCGCCGAGGCCAGCACCACAGCCGCGCCCTCCAGCTTCGCCCGCATCACCGCCATGTCGCGGGCATGGTAGGTCACGCCGTCTTCCTGCTTGTAGCTGCCGTCATGCTCTTCATCGACGATGACCAACTTCAGGTTCGCATAGGGCAGGAACAGCGCTGAGCGCGCGCCAATCACGATCCGCGCGCGGCCATGCGCCGCCTCGCGCCAAGTCCGCCGACGCTCCTTATCCGAGAGGCCCGAATGCCACGGCGCCGGCGCCGCGCCGAACCGCGCCTCGAACCGCGAGAGAATCGCCTGCGTCAGCGCGATCTCCGGCAGCAACACCAGTATCTGCGCCTCAGGGTCCACGCGCAGCGCCTCGGCAATCGCCTCGAAATACACTTCCGTCTTGCCAGAGCCCGTCACGCCATCCAGCAGGAAGGCCGCAAAGCCACCCGTGCGCATCGACGCCTTCATCACTTCAGCCGCCTCGGCCTGCTCGCCTGTCAGCGTCGCGCCCGGCAGGTCCGGCTGCGGCAAGGCAAATGGCAGGTCCGCCGCCATCTCCTCGGCCCGCAGCGCGCCAGCCTTCTCCAGCCCTTTCACCACGCCGCTCGACACGCCCGCCGCCGCCGCCAGCGTCGCCGCGTTCACAGCGCCCACTTCCTCCGCCACGTCCAGCACGCGCCGCCGCGCATCGGTCAGCTTCCCCGGCACATCGCCCGTCAGGTGGAACACGGTCTCCGTCGGCGAGGGCGAAAGCCCGCCTCGCGCCCGCAGCGTCATGCCCAGCACGTGCCCCGGATGCGACACCGTATATTTCGCGCCCCAGCTGATGAATTCGCGCATCGCGTCTCGCATCGGCGGCACGTCATAGACTGCCAGCACCGGCTTCAGGGTGCGGCCAGCGACGGCCTCATCGCCCAGCAGCTCCCAAACAACGCCCAGCCGCTCAGTCTGGCCCAGCGGCGCCGTGACGTAGGAGCCCACGCGCACGTCCATCTCTTCCGGTACCGCGTAATCGAACGGTTCCGGCAAGGGCAAGACAAAGAGAATCCGCGCAACAGCCATGGCCTTGGCTTAGCGCCGTTAGCGCGGGGCGTCATCCCGCCGGGACAGGTCACTTGCGGGCCCCTCTGCGCTTCCCAATATGAAGAGAGAGTTGCACGCGAGGCATCCCGGAAAGAGACACCCCATGGAAAAGATCGTCTATCACGTCGTCAAGCACGGTGACGGCTGGGCCTATAAGCTCGGCGACACCATCTCCGAAGAATTCCCCAGCCATGACGCGGCCCGCGCCGCCGCCCTCTCTGCCGCCCGCCGACAGAACCTGCCCGGCAAGGATGCCCACATCACCTGGGAAGACGAAAACGGCAAATGGCACGAAGAATACGCCCACGGCGAAGACCGCCCGCAGACCGACGTTGAGGGCTAATCCAGACTGGGGTTCAAACCCTTGTCATTCAGCTGATATGCGCCTCAGGGTTTTTAGAACGTCCTTGGCCCCAGCATAGGCAGCGCCCGGAAAGCTGTCCTCGACCCGTGTCTGGGCGGCTTCCCACAGCGGATAGGCCTTTTGTAGGATGTCTTCTCCCGCAGGTGTGAGGGCGATCTTGCGCTTGCGGCCCGCGCCCTCGTCCCCCCGAGTGACATAGCCTACCGCCTCAAGTGGCTTCAGGTTGCGCGTCAGACTCGTGCGATCAATGCTCAGCCACTGGCCGATTTCGCTGATCGATTCAGGGGAATGTCGGCCAATTGTGATCAGCAGCGTGAATTGCGTTACCGTCAGTCCGACAGGGCGCAGGGCATCATCAAAATGCCGCGTCATGACGCGCGCCGCACGTAAGGTTCGCACGGCCGCGCACCGACTGATCACATCATCGAACATTTCAATCTGTTTTGCCATGTCGTGAGCATACACGACAACGGTAATCCCCCAATAGCTCAATTCTTCGTCGCACGCTTGCAAGACGCAGCATTAAGTGTATATGCACTAAAAGAGTATAGAGCCGACCGCCTGACCGCGCATAAAGATCAGGCCGAGAAAATGGCACCAGGAAATCAAGCGGACAGGAGAACGAAAAGTCATGCCACTTTGGAAAGTGTACCACCCTGCAGGAGCATACACGCGCGATGAGAAGCGCGCCTTTGCCCAGAAGATGACCAGCATCTATGCCCGCGTCATGCCCAAATTCTACGTGAATGTTCTGTTTGAAGAAGTGCCGGAAGATTCATTCTTTATCGGCGGTGAGCCGCGCAATGATTTTGTTCGGATTACGATGGATCACATCGCGCGGGCTTTTCCGTCAAAGGAAGGAAGCAAGCGCTTCATAGATGCCGTGAATGACTTGATCACACCGTGGGTGAAAGACCGCGGCTTCGACTGGGAATTCCATATCGATGAAACGCCTTTCGATCTTTGGTCCATTCAGGGCTTTTATCCACCGCGCGAAGGCACAGAAGACGAGAAGCGCTGGATCGCAGAAAACAAGCCGTCGCCTCGCACACACGGTTAAGCACGCGAGCCTGTCATTCGGCACAGGGATGATAAGTCATGTAAGTCACGTTCGGCACGTATATGGCAGAAGTCATCTCAGGCGCGGTCGCCTCACGCTATCTCGCGGCGTCAGGAATCGCATAGAAACGTGATCGCCCCAGCACTGCCCTATACGTATCAGCGCTGGGGCTGACCTAGCGATATGCCTTGCCAGCCATTCGCCTGCCCCCTACCCCTTTTGCCATGGCAAAAGACATTTCCACCGGCTACGAGCCGCTCACATCCATCGAGGCCGTCACGTCAGGCCTGTCGACCGTTGGCTATATTTCGACGCGCGAGATATCGACTTCGGTTTTCCTGGCCCATGGCCTGCGCAAACCGATCCTCATCGAAGGCCCGGCCGGCGTCGGCAAGACCGATCTCGCCCAGTCGCTCGCCAAATGGCTCGACCTGCCGGTGCTGCGCCTGCAATGCTATGAGGGCCTCGACGAGGGCAAGGCGCTGTATGAATGGAAATACGGCAAGCAGCTGCTCTACACGCAGATCCTGAAAGAGAAGCTCAACGAGCTGATCGGTTCGGCCGACAATCTCTCCCAGTCTCTGGGAAAGCTCGCCTCGTTTGAAGACCTGTTCTTCTCCGAGCAGTTCCTCGAATCGCGCCCGCTACTGACTGCCATGCAACAGCCCGCTGGCTCGGTCCTGCTGATCGACGAGATCGACAAGTCGGACGAGGAGTTCGAGGCCTTCCTTCTGGAAGTCCTGTCGGATTATCAGGTCACAGTTCCGGAAATCGGTACGATCCGCGCCAATGTCCCGCCCATCGTGATTCTCACGTCCAACAATGTCCGCGAGCTAGGCGATGCCCTGAAACGCCGCTGCCTCCACCTCCATATCGGCTTCCCGGATGCAGCCCGCGAGCGTCTGATTGTTCAGGCACGCGTGCCGGATGTGGCTGAAACCTTGCTGAAACAGCTGGTCAGCTTCGTTCAGGGCGTGCGCGAAACCGACGTCAAGAAACGGCCCTCTATCTCCGAAACGGTGGACTGGGCCCGCACGCTGCTCCTGATGCACGCGAGCGCACTCGACGAAAACTTTGTGCGTTCGACGCTCAACGTTCTCCTCAAGCATGAGAGCGATATCGCGGCCGTGTCGAAGGAAATCCCCCGGCTCGTCCGCGAGGCCGCCGGGCCGGACAAGGCAGGCCGCACATCCTCCGGCTATCCTGATCTCGGATAGCGGAGATGGAGCGGACGCTCACCAATTTCATCCGGGCCCTGCGCTCTTCCGAGGTGCGCGTATCAACGGGTGAGGCGCTCGATGCGACCCGCGCTGTTGCCCTGATTGGCTATGCCGACCGCTCCCTGCTGAAGGAATCTCTCGGCTGTGTGCTGGCCAAATCAGAGCAGGAGAAACAGGTTCACGACCGCCTGTTCGACCTCTATTTCTCTCATTCCGAATCCACGCCGAAATCCGATTCCAGCGCCGACGATTCCCAAACTGCAGACGGCGAAGGCCAGCCTGCCCCGGAGAACCTCGTCGAGCTGATGCAGTCTGGCGATGAGGCCGCCATTTCCACAGCCATGGAACGCGCCGCCGAGGCCGCCGGCATCGACGACATCCGCTTCTCCACCCAGGTCGCCTATTACGCCCAGCAGATTATCAAGCAGATGGGCGGCGAAGGCCTCCAGGAACGCCTGCTCGAAGCGCTGCAGGGCCGCAGCCCTGAAAGTGATGCCGAAGCCCAGGACCTGATCGACATCCGCCGCGACCTGACAATGCGGGCCCGCGAACGCGCCGAACGCGCGTTCGATGTCTTCGGCGCTGGCGAGACCCAACAGTTCCGTGACGACTTCGCCGCCGAGAAACGGCTCAACGCGCTCGACCGTTACGACATGGAGCGGATGAAAACGCTGATCGCCAAGATCGCCAAGCGCCTCGCCGTCAAACATTCGCGGCGCCGCAAGAAGCGCAATCGCGGCCAGCTCGATGTCCGCCGCACGATGCGCGCCAATGCCGGGCTAGATGGTGTGCCATTCAATGTGATCTGGCGCCAGAAGAAGAAGGACCGGCCGAAGATCGTCGCGATCTGCGACGTGTCGGGATCGGTCGCCCAATATGTCCGCTTCCTGTTGCTGTTGCTTTACTCGCTGGCAGACGCTGTACCGGACATTCACGCATTTGCCTTCTCGCACCGGCTGAAACCCGTCGACGACATTCTCGCCGACAATGAGTTCGAGCAGGCCATGACAAAGATCATTCGCGAGCTAGGCATGGGCTCAACCGACTATGGTCAGGCCTGGTCCGACCTGAAGGTCAATCATGAGAGCATCATTGACCGCCGAACCACTGTCATCGTTCTGGGGGATGGCCGGTCGAACTATGGCGACCCGCGCGCCGATCTGTTCCGCGAGTTTGCCCAGCGCGCGAAGAGCATGATCTGGCTGAATCCCGAAGGCCGCCCGCTATGGGGCACAGGGGACAGCGCGATACCCCGCTACCTGCCCTTCTGTACGCAGATGAGCCATGTGGCGACGCTGAAGGATCTGGAACGGGCCGTGGATGAAGTGCTCAGCGCCTACGGCTAGAGCGACTTGAAGACGTTGATCTGCACGAAGGCTGCCATGTTGATCGCGACCGTCATCCAGAAAAGGTAGCGGAACGTGCCCTTGCGCGTTTTGTGGCGGAAAAGCTCCTGCGCCACGATCGCGCCGGGCCAACCACCCACCAAGCCGATAAGAAGCAGAATGGTTTCCGAAACGCGCCAGTTATTCTTGATGGCCGCGTTCTTGTCGATCCAGTAGCCAACCAGGCAGGCAAAGCTCGCCTCCCCATAGATGATGTACCAGTTCGACGACACATTGGTCACTTGGGAGACCGAAAAGAAGATACCGGCAAACGCAACGATGACGAGAAAAGGCGGCAAGTGTTCCAGCAGCCGCCAACGGCTGCGCCGCGGCCTGTCTGGCTCCGGTTGCGGTGTAACAGGCACATCCAGCGGCACAACATTGCTCGCCCGCTCCTTGCCATCCGGCGAAATCACAGCCTCGAAGGAATAGGCTTGGCCAATATCAAGCCTTTTATCTCGCTTTGGCAAAGCACGGATATGGAGGAACACATTGGGTCCGCCATCATCGGGAGCGATGAAGCCAAAGCCCCGATCCGCATGCCATTCAACCAGGCGGCCTTCACGCCGCATCATCGGCTCCACTTTCACTTTCCACGGCGGCCGCCAGCGCGGCGCTCAGAAACCGGTCAATGTCGCCATCAAGTACACCCTGCGTGTCAGACGTTTCAACCTCCGTGCGCAGGTCCTTCACCATCTGATAGGGCTGCAGTACATAGGATCTGATCTGGTGGCCAAAGCCGATGGCACTTTTTGCAGCATTGGCATCCGAGACGGCATCCCGGCGCTTCTGCAATTCCTGCTCATAGAGTTTCGAGCGCAGCATCCGCCAGGCCTGGTCACGGTTCTGATGCTGCGAGCGCGACACCTGGCAGGCCACTACAATGCCACTGGGCGCGTGGGTCAGTCGTACGGCACTGTCGGTTTTGTTGATATGCTGTCCACCCGCACCAGATGCGCGGTATGTATCGGTGCGGACATCAGCGGGATTGATCTCGATTTCGATCGTATCGTCGATCACGGGCGTCACGCTGATTGAGGCAAAACTCGTGTGCCGCCGGGCCGAGCTGTCGAACGGGGAAATGCGCACGAGACGGTGCACGCCCTGCTCGGACTTAAGCCAGCCATAAGCATTCTCGCCCTTGATCTGCACGGTCGCGGACTTGATTCCCGCTTCCTCACCTTCACGCTCGTCGAGTTCCTCAACCTTCATCCCGTGAGCGTCTGCCCAGCGCATGTACATGCGGCGCAGAATATTCGCCCAATCCTGGCTCTCTGTGCCGCCCTCGCCAGCGTTGATCTGGACAAAAGCATCATTGGCATCGACCTCGCCCGACAGCAGCGCCGCCAGCTCGGCCTTTTCGGCGCGCTGGGCAGCTTTGGAGAGTGTTTTCTCAATATCGGTGATCATCGACGAATCGCCATCGGCGAGTTCAAGCAGTTCTTCGGCATCGGCCGCTTCCTGCTGCAGCGCCTCCACAGTGGCAATACCATCAGCGAGACGTTGACGCTCGCGCATCATGTCCTGAGCTTTTTGCGGATCGTCCCAGAAGTCCGGCCGCTCGGAAAGTGCTGTCAGTTCATCAAGGCGTTTTGTGGCTGTATCCCAGTCAAAGACGCCTCCGCAGCAGTTCTGACGACTGGCGGATCTGATCGATCAGGGACTTGATTTCTGCGGACATTGCTCTGGCCTCTTCGGGCTGAATTACGTGACTTGATTGGCTGGCGCCGGGGATAGCCGAGCGCCGGCAATCCGTCAAAACGCCATATCAGAAAATCCCGTCGAGATTGCCGCCAGATGTTGTTTCAGGTGCTTTGGCCGGCTGGCCATCCTCGGGCACTGGTTGTTCGCCCGTACGCGGGTCAAACGTTCCGTAAGTGCCCGTTCCTGCGCCGTTGCCGCAATTGCCGGAAATCGACAGGCAGTCATCAGATCCATTGAAGGCCGCCATGCCAGGCTCAGTGCCAGGCCGGAAGGCCTCGTCAATGATCACCGACGTGCTTGGCCCCGGAAGCTCGCCCGTGCGGGCATCAATCTTCACCAGACGGACGCCGGGGGGAATCCGGAACGGGATGGCCGGTGTGCCCTCGAGGGCCTTTTCCATGAAGTCCGTAAAGATCGGCGCAGCAACCGAGCCGCCAGCCTCGCCTTCGCCAAGCGACCGGTTGTCATCAAAGCCAACCCGAATCCCGACCACGATGTCCGGCGAGAAGCCCATGAAGACCGCATCACGATAATCATCCGTTGTACCGGTCTTGCCGGCCAGCGGCTTGCCGACGCGCAGTGCCCGACGGCCCGTGCCGCGTTCCACAACGCCTTCCAGCATGTGTGTCACCTGATATGCGATGATCGGATCAAGCACTTTTTCGCCCGTTTCCGGCAGGACCGGCGGTTCTTGCCCGTTCCACTCCTCGGACTCGCAGCCTTCGCAGACGCGCTGGTCATGACGGAACAGCGTGCGGCCATGACGGTCCTGCACGCGGTCGAGCAATGTCGGCGAGATCTTCTTGCCGCCGTTCACAAACGCCGCGTAGCCTTTGGCCATATCGATCAGGTAGGCATCACCGGCGCCGAGCGACATGGCCGCATATGGCGGCAGCTTCTCATAAACGCCGAGACGTTCCGAAAGCTCGGAGACCGCGTCCATGCCGATATCCTGAGCAACGCGTGCCGTGACCTGGTTCAGCGACTTTTCGAGCGCGATCCGCAATGTGACCATGCCGTAGGAGCGACCCTCGGTATAGTTGGCCGGGCGCCAATAGTCGCCAGTCGACACATCGAATGACACGAAAGGCGCATCAAGCATGCGTGTCGCGGGTGTGTAGCCCTTCTCAAGTGCTGCAGCGTAAACGAACGGCTTGAAGCTCGAACCCGGCTGGCGTCTGGATTGCGTTACCCGGTTGTAACTGCTCTTGAAGAAGGAGTAGCCGCCCTGCATCGCAAGAATTCGGCCAGTGTGCGGGTCCAGCGCAACAAGCGAGCCATCCACTTCCGGCACTTGACGAAGGGTCGCGTTGCCGACGGGCAGCAGCATCGGTTGAGCGACCGGCGTTGCAATCGGGTTGCCCTCTTCGTCCAGCTCCTCTTTCATTGCTGGCGCCGATACTTCTTTGGCGTTCAGAACCTGACGCCTCAGCTCTGCCAGCACGACGTCGCCGACCTGAAGGCCTGGCTTGCCGTCCTTGGGTTTGTAAGTCTTTGCAGCCCATTCGAGTTCTTCAGCGGGCAGCCTGATCTTTGCGCCGTCGATCAGCAGCAATTGGGCGCCCTTGTCATTCATGGATGTGATGAGGCCAGCCTCCCACGTGCCGTAGCCGCCGGGCAGCTCCACCGCATTCAGCGCTTCCAGCATACCGTCGCCAACGGTGAGCTTGGTGACCGGACCGCGATAGCCATGACGACGGTCGTATGCGATCAGGCCATTCTGCAGTGCTTCCTGCGCGGCCAGCTGCATACGCGTGTCGATGGTCGAACGGATGGAGAGACCACCCTGCTCCAGCGTTTCCTCGCCATAAGTCTTGATCAGGTCGCGGCGCAGTTCCTGCACGAAGTAGGTCGCAGCAGCATATTCCGGCCCGCGCAGACGCTTGGTCGTTGTGAGCGGCATCGCGATGGCCTCATCGGCCTGTTCCCGTGTGATGTACTTGTCCTCGACCATGCGGTTGAGCACGTAATTGCGTCGGGCCAGCAGCTTTTCCGGATTCGTGTAGGGGTTTACCGCTGAAGGTGCCTTGGCGAGCGATGCAAGCACGGCCGCTTCGGACAGGCTCAGCTCCGGGAGCGACTTGTTGAAATAGTTGAGCGCGGCCGAGCCGACACCATAGGACCGTCCGCCGAGATAGATCTCGTTCAGGTACAGTTCGAGAATCTCGCCCTTCGAAAATTCCTTCTCCATGCGCTGGGCGACAATTGCTTCCTTCGCCTTGCGGGTGAGGTTCTGGTCACGCGTCAGCAGCATGTTCTTGGCCACCTGCTGCGTGATGGTCGAACCGCCCTGCAGCCCACCGGAACCGGTCAGCTTGTTTTTCGCAGAGTTGACGGCGCCCCGGGCAATGCCCTGATAGTCGAGCCCGTCATGCGTGAAGAAGTTCTTGTCCTCGGCCGCCACGAAGGCATCAATCACATGCTTGGGCATGGACTCGTAAGGAACGAAAACACGGTGCTCGTCAGCGAACTCTGCGATCAACGTGCCGTCGCCTGCGTGAACGCGCGACGTGATCGGCGGCTCATACTGCTTGAGCTTGGAGATACTGGGCACATCGCGGCCAAGCGCGAGGAAATACATCCAGACGGCAATGAATCCGATGATCGCCAGCACAAAGCCGACAATGACAGTCCACTTTGCGACGGGCCAAACCCAAGCCGGAATGCGGGGTTTCTCGTAGGCATCAGCCATGTGCTTGTCCTGTTACAGAGGCCAGCCATTCCTGGCGCCGCGCGCTGGAATCGCATTCGTTTCCGGCGATAGTAAGGCGCGTCGGCGGCACGTTAAAGGGTGCAGTGTCAGATGTCCTGCCGATCAACTTCCCCATCGGTCAGCGAAACATCAGGCAGAGGGCGCTTCTCGGGCGCTGGCGCTGTCAGGCCGGAGGCGAGCTTGCCTTCCAGCTGCTTGCGCTCAACGGACGGAGGGCGATTGTCGAGTGCATATTGCCAGGCCTCCCGTGCTTCGTCCTTCCGGTCGAGATACCAGTAGATGTCACCGAGATGGTTTTCGATCTCCCAGTGACGGTGCGGCTGCAATTCCTGACGCGAAGATTCTATCATGCGGCGGGCGGCCTCAAGATCACCCATCTTGAACAGGGCCCAGCCAAAAGAGTCCGAAATATAGGGATCGTGCTGGGCAAGCGCACGCGCACGCGCCAATATGCGATAGCCCTCCTCATACTTGTCAGTATTGACGATCAGGAAATATCCCAGCGAATTCAGCGTGTAGGGATCATTGGGTCTGGCCAGGCGCTCGGTGCGGAGCAGGATGATCGCCTCATTGACGCGGCCAACCTTGCCGAGCGCATCGGCCAGCGCCAGCCGGCGGTCATGCGTATCGTCAAGATTGCGCGCCTTCTCGGCATTCGTCGCGGCTTTCTCGTAATTGCCGAACTGACCATAGATTTCTGCGGCCAGTCCATGCGCGGACGCCCGTTCTGCCTGGCTATCGGCCGTCTTCAGCAATTCCTCGAGCAGCTTGTTGGAGCGGGCCTCATCATCAAGCAGGGTCGTCAGCTGCAAAGCGCCATAAAGCGTCGGCAGCCGGTTCTCATCGGTCGACAGCGAAAGCGCCTTGTCGATGGCATCGCGCGCTGCATCTGCCTTGCCCGCCATCAGCAGCGCCTGCCCGGCAGCTAACTCAAGAGACGCCGTCGGCTTGGGGCTGACCGTCACCATGTGTGCAGCAGAATCGTAAAGCGCGTTATCGTAGAAATCATCGATGATCGCCGAGCGCAGGCCGTCATCCTCAGGATTTATGAGCAGCGCGACCTGATCGAGCGCTGAGCGCTGGTCATCAAACCCGTCGGGCCGACCGCCCATCATGATCTTGCGGATGATGCGCTGCTCCTGAAGCGTGCGCGACACATCGGCGAGTGATTGAGCGAACGCCGCACGAACGGTTAGCGGCTCGTTCTTCAGGTTCTTGCCGGTCTCGAGACTATCAAGCGCTGCAGCGTAGCTGATCGCCTCTTCCGGCTCCGCATCAGCGAGGCGCTGGTAGACGGCCTTTGCCTCTTCGATACGGCCAAGCCGCTGAAGCAGCAGCGCATGACGCGAAATCACGGTCTTGATATGCGAATAAAGAAGCCCGCGCGGATCGAACTGATGCTCAGGCGCTTCAATCTGTGAAGGCGTGAGAGAGTCGTAAACGGCCAAGGCCTGTTCCGGCCGCCCAATGGCTTCCAGCATAGCTGCAAGGGATAATTCGCCTGTCAGGCCCGGCATGCCCGAGGCGGCGCTGCGATGACGCTCAATAGCCTCATCCGGCTGCTCGTCCATCGCGAGAAACCAGGCATCTAGATAGGCGTAGAGATTAGAACCGGCTTCCGCCCCTTCAACTTCATCCTGAATATTGAGAATGCTGCGAGCGCCTGCAGTGTCGCCGGCAGCGGCACGATCAAGGGCGAGGAAGGCGTTAAAGAAGGGATTGGAGTTCCTGTCATCCGGCTCGAGGCCCTGTGTCATGACCAGGAAAGCGGCCATGTCGCCTGCTTTCACCGCATCAATGGGCGCCGGATAGGCGGATATGCCAACCGCTTTCCCGTTCTGACCCAGAACGGCTGTCGAGCGGGCTGCGGGAGAGAGTGTGTCTTGCGGATAAGCCGTGGCTGTCGCCGTATTTAATCCACCCAGTTCTGTCGAGGCGCACCCGCCAAGCGCAATAGCAATGGTAAGAGCAGAGGCGGCAAGTGCTGGCTTGAAGCGCATGGGCGTCAGGTATCTCCGTTTAGCTTGTGCGAAGAGTGAAGCAGCCCCTTACGGCAAGAGCAAGGCGCCAGATGGTAAAAGCGCGGACAGGTTGCCCTGCCCGCGCTCTTGTCACGCCATTGTGTAGCCGTGGCTACATATTTGGGTAGGCCGGACCGCCACCACCTTCGGGGACTGTCCAGTTGATGTTCTGGTTGGGGTCCTTGATATCGCACGTTTTGCAGTGGATGCAGTTCTGCGCGTTTATCTGGAACTTGAGGTCTGCGCCCTCGCCGATCCACTCATACACACCGGCCGGGCAGTAGCGCGCTGACGGACCGTCATAAACATCATGCTCGGATGACTTCTGAAGGGCCATGTCCTTGACGATGAGGTGAACCGGCTGGTCCTCGCCGTGATAGGTGTTGGTGAAGGACACGTTGGTCAGCTTGTCGAAGCTGAGCACGCCGTCGGGCTTTGGATACGCAATCTTCTCGCAATCCTTGGCAGGCTTCAGCGAAGCCGCATCAGTCTTGCCGTGCTTGAGGGTTGGCAGGAAGCCGAAGCCCATCAGTGAACGCAGCCACATGTCCGGCACACCGATCATTGCGCCGATCATCGTGCCGAAGCGCGACATCAGCGGCTTCATGTTGCGCACGGTCGACAGATCCTTCTGCACCCAGCTCGAATGCATTGCATCATCATATTCGGTCATCTCGTCGCCAGAGCGGCCAGACTGAAGCGCTGCAAACACAGACTCGGCACCGAGCATGCCGGTCTTCATGGCATTATGCGTGCCCTTGATGCGCGGCAGGTTCACGAAGCCGGCGCAGCAACCGATCAGCGCGCCGCCCGGGAAGCTGAGCTTCGGAATGGACTGCAGGCCGCCCGACGTGATGGCGCGGGCACCATAGGCGACGCGCTTGCCGCCTTCGAGGTAACGGCGGATATCGGGGTGGTGTTTGTAGCGCTGGAATTCCTGATAAGGCGCCAGATAAGGGTTCTTGTAGTTCAGGTGGACGACGTAGCCGACCGAAACAAAAGGCTCGCCATTATCGCGGAAATGGTAAAGGAAGCCGCCGCCATTGCCATCCTTGTCCTGAACCGGCCAGCCAAATGAGTGCTGGACGAGGCCGTCGACGAAGATTTCTTCCGGCACGGACCAGACTTCCTTGAGGCCAATACCAAACTTCTGCGGGTCGCAATCGGCCTGCAGGTTGAACTGGTTCATGACCTGCTTTGTGAGCGAGCCACGGGCACCTTCAGCGAACAGGACATATTTGCCGAGCAATTCCATGCCAGGCTCATAATCGGCCTTCTTCTGACCATCAGCACCAATGCCCATGACACCAGCGACCACACCGCGCACGACGCCTTCGGCATCATAGACGACTTCGGAGGCAGCAAAGCCCGGATAGATTTCCACGCCGAGCGCTTCGGCCTCGCGGCCGAGCCAGCGGCAGACATTGGCAAGCGAACCGGCATAGCAGCCGTGGTTGCTCATAAGCGGCGGGAAAGGCAGCCAGCCGAGTTCGGCCGAGCCATTCTCGCCAAGCAGCTTGTAGCGGTCGATCTTGACCTCAGTCTTGAGGGGACAGTCGCTGTTGTTGCGCCAGTCAGGCAGCAATTCGTCCAGCGCCTTGGGGTCGAGCACGATGCCCGATAGGATGTGCGCACCGATCTCGCCGCCCTTTTCAAGCACGACGACCGAAAGGTCTTCGCCCTTTTCATTGGCTAGCTGCTTGAACCGGATCGCCGCGGAGAGCCCTGCAGGGCCGCCGCCGACGATGACCAGATCATATTCCATCGACTCGCGCTGCGGGGCGTCATCAGCCATTGGTAACTCCTCATCTTGGCGTGTAGGATAACGCCGTACGTTTCAAACATTAAGCAATTACAGCCTGTTTCAGGAAGGTCCAGAGCGTCGCAATGTCCACCCCCACGTCAACTGCAGCCCTTCAGGCCCTGACAGAGTGGTGGCAGGACATGGGCGTCGAGGTGGATTCGGCCCGTATTGACGCGCTGATGCGGGAAATAAAACCATCCCAAAAGCCATCAGACAGTCAGACTAAACCCACATCAACACCCATCAAACCCATGCCGCGTCGAACCCGCGCACCTAAAAACTGGGTCACCGAAGCTGAAACGGCAGCAGCTGGAGCCGATTCGCTCGAGGCGCTGAAAGCGGCCATTGAGGCATTCGAGGGCTGCCCGCTGAAAGCCTCATGTGATCACAGCGTCGTCTATGATGGTGTGCCCGGCGCCGATTTAATGGTCATAGGCGAAGGCCCTGGCGCGGAAGAAGACAGGCGCGGCCTGCCTTTCATCGGCAAGGCTGGCCAGTTGCTCGACAGGATGCTGGCTGCCATTGACCGCTCGCGCACTGAGAACACATTCATCACCAATGTGAACTATTGGCGCACACCGGGAAACCGCAACCCTGAAGACGAGGAATTGGACGTTTGCCGACCCTTCGTCGAGCGGATGATCGTGCTCGGAAGGCCGAAGCTTGTTATTGCGGCGGGCGGTGTTCCGGCAAAAGCCTTGCTCGGCAAAAGTGACGGCATCATGCGATTGCGCGGCACCGAACACGTTTTTCAGGCTCAAGACGGGACCAGCATCCCGCTGATCCCGATCCTGCACCCGGCGTACCTGCTCCGCCGCCCCCAGGACAAGAGCCGCGCCTGGCGCGACTTGTTGCTGGTCGAGCAGCGCCTCAGCGAACTTGCCTGATTACTCCTCAAGCGCGGCTTCAGCTTTCTTGTCGACAAGTTCGCGCTCTTTCTTCTTTCGCGTGTCGAACTTGTCCGCCATTTCGCCCGTCGCATCCGCGCCAAGCACCTTGCGGGCCGTTACGAAGATTTCGTCTTCTTCCTCCTTCATGTGGTGCTCATAGCGCTCGCGCATCGTCTTGAAGCGCGTGAGCCAGCCCGGCGAGCTGAAATCCATTTCCTCGATGTCCTGGATCATTTCATCGACTTCGTGGTGCTCTGAGACAGAGTGGCGAGCCTTGGGCTGGCCCTTTGAATCTTCCATCAGTGGCGCATAGAAGGCTTCTTCTTCAGCTGCCGCATGAGCGCCGATATCATAGTAGAAGGCCTTCCAGAGCTTGCGACGTTCGTCGCTGTCGCCGGACGTATTGGCGAGGCTCGCGAGCATGTCGCGCTGGCGGTCATGGTCAGATTTCAGCCGATCATAGATGCTGGTCATGTGTGTATTCCTTGTGCATTTGGGATTGGAGATGGAACGCAGCTGACCCAAGAGAGTTCCTGATACCACAAGCGCCTGCTAGGGATTTCCAATGCCCGCTCCCCTTTCCGTAATTATTCCCACACTGAACGCCGCATATGACCTGCCGCTTTGCCTCGAAAGCCTGATGCCAGGCCTTGAGTCCGGCCTCATACGTGAAGTCATTGTATGCGATGCCTTTTCCGAAGACGGAACGGCGGCTATCGCAGAGGCAGCCGGGGCAACTTATATCGCCACAGCCAAGGGCCGCGGCCGCCAGCTGATCGCCGGAACCGAAGCCGCGCGCGGCGACTGGTTCCTGTTCCTGCATGCCGATACGCTGTTATCACGGGAATGGGCCGAGCGGGTTGCTGACCATATTCGTGAACGCCCCGGCAATGCGGGCGCTTTCCGCCTCAAGTATCGCTCCGACGACAAGCGCGCGCGCTGGCTTGAATCGCGCGCCAACCGTCGTGCGCGCTGGCTCGGCCTGCCCTATGGCGATCAGGGCCTGCTGATCTCACGCGAGCTCTACGAAGCCGTGGGCGGCTTCCCGGATGTTCGCTTGATGGAAGACGTGATGATCGTCCGGGCCGTCGGCAAGAGCCGGCTGACCTTCCTGGATGCGGAAGCACGCACATCGGCAGTGAAGTATGAGCGCGATGGCTGGAGACGCCGCGCGTGGAAGAACTCATGGATGCTGGCGCGTTTCCTGTTGGGCGTTAGCCCGGACAAGCTCGCCAAAGAGTATACTTAGTCTTCGGTCCAGAACGCTTCCGTGCCGAAATCCGCGCCATGTTCGTCGATAAGATAGTCCTTGAACGCGGCTAGATCCTTCACCCTGCAGGAATAGGCATCGACCCTTTCAAAGCTGCTTTCACCTTGTGTGTCTTCATCAGCGTCATTGCATGCCGGCATCGCGAATTCATAGGTAGGCACATGTGTGGCCGCGCCTGCGCGGATATGAGCGACAAGATAGTGAAAGCTCACCGCCTCGTCATCGCGCATCTCGACTTCGGCAAGGTAGACCGGATTGTCCACATTCGTCATCAACGCCTGGAAACGTACTTGCAGCGGCTTTTCATCGGCCTCTTCCGGCGGCGGCGGGATTTCATAGACGCCATCACCGCCAACCATCACATTGCGGCAATCGTCAGCGAGGCAAAGGACGACGCCATCATACGGCAAAGTGACTTGCTCGCCGGGTGGTATCAAAGGCACCTCGCTGTAGAAGCAGGCAGATAGAGCCATCAGGCTCGCCATCGCTGTTAAGATACGAAACGGGGCCATAAAAATTCTCCCTCCACTCAATCTCAGCTTTCCTCTGGTTGAGGTCGAAAGTATGGCCGAGCCATGACCAAAGCAACGCTGCTCATTTACGCCAAGCCGCCCCGCATGGGCCTCTCGAAGACGCGACTCGCCGCCGGGCTCGGTCTCACCGAAGCGCGTCGGGTGGCCCACTTCACCCTCGCGCGCACCATGCGCGCAGCGCTCAACGGGTACTGGACGAGCGTTCTGTATGCAGCACCTGACACGGCAATGACCGATAGCGTCGGCGGGTTTTGGCCGGCCAGCCTTGCGCGGCGAAGCCAGGGGCATGGCGGACTGACCGAGCGGCTGAACAAGGGTCTCGCGGAGGCGCCGCCCGGCCCGGTCCTGTTCATGGGGTCGGACGCACCGGACATAACGCCCGCCCTTTTGCGCAATGCGATCCGCACCCTGCAAAACAATGACGCCGTGTTCGGCCCTGCGCGGGACGGCGGCTTCTGGCTGTTCGGGATTAACAAGGGATCGCGTACGCGCTCACCGTTCGGAAAGGTGCGCTGGTCAGGACCGCACGCGATGGAAGATGTCTGGGGAAACCTCCCGCCGCATGCACGTGTCGGTCTTCTCCCCACGCTGATTGATATTGATGAGGCAGATGACTGGCACGCCTGGAACGCAGCCCGTTAAGCAGTGAAATTAATTTATGTTATCGCTTGAGCGCCTGAATGCCTGTGGATTAACCTAAGAATTCATACACTAGGGGACAGCATGTATCGCCTTATTTATATCAGCTCCGCGTCCGACGAAACTACCATATCAGACATACGGGATATTCTGTCGACCGCCGTGGCCAATAACCGGGAAATGGAGATCACAGGCCTGTTGATGTATAACGGACTGAACTTCATGCAGGTGCTTGAAGGCAATCAGGACGACGTCGAACCCCTCTTCGAAAAAATTTCCAAGGATAAACGGCATATATCCGTCGCCTCCATCCTGCAGGGCGAAGCTGACACGCGGATTTTTGCGCCCTGGTCCATGATGTTCAAAAAAGTTAAACCTGAAACGACTGAACAGGACATCCCTGAGGTTACCATGTCCGAAATCATGGCCCTCGATATGCCGGATAATGTCCGCACGATCATAAAGAATTTCGACAGCCTGTTGGGATGATGAATCCGGCCTGAATCCACAGGTTCTCGGCAACTCACCAAATTATGTTCTTGTTTTGTTCCAGTTCTTGTGGGCACATGCGCCCCATGAGGACAGGACAGAAACTAAAGCCTACGGGGCGCGTGACTCTGATCGACACGCAGCAGGCCGTCGAACGGTCTGACCAGCGCGGCCGTGGCGCGGTGTCCAACCAGACGGGCCGGTTTGAGCCCGAAACGCGCCACACATTCGATGACGGGTGGGACACGGTCGAAGAAGCAGCAGCCCGTATCGAGACGACGCTGACGCGTGAAGCCGCCAAGACGATCATTACCTTCAATAAGTCACCCGACATTTCGTTTGACCGGTCGATCAATCCCTACCGGGGCTGTGAGCATGGCTGTATCTACTGCTTCGCACGGCCCAGCCACGCCTATGGCGGCCTGTCCGCGGGGCTTGATTTCGAAAGCCGGCTTTTCTTCAAGCCGAACGCACCTGAATTGCTCAAGCGCGAATTGTCACGGCCTGGCTACCGCCCCCGCGCAATTGCGCTGGGCATCAACACGGATGCCTTCCAGCCTGTCGAACGCGAGATGGGACTGACGCGGGAACTACTCAAAATCCTGTCCGAGTATCGCCACCCTGTCAGCCTCCTCACGAAGTCATCCCTGATTGAGCGGGATATCGACCTTATTGCCCCTATGGCAAAAGCAGGGCTGCTGCGTGTCGGCGTCTCTATCACCACACTGGACCGAACGCTGGCCCGAAAGATGGAACCGCGTGCCGCGACACCCGCAAGGCGATTGCAGACCATCCGCGCCCTTTCCGACGCGGGCATACCTGTCACGGTCATGACCGCGCCCATCATTCCCGGTTTGACCGACCATGAGATCGAACACCTCCTGGAGGCTGCCGCTGATCACGGGGCCACAGGCGCAGGCTATGTGATGTTGCGCCTCCCGCACGAGATAAAGGACCTCTTCCACGAATGGCTGATGACACATGTGCCCGACCGCGCGGCGAAGGTGATCAACACGATCCGTGAAATGCGCGGCGGGAAGGATTATGACGCGCGCTGGTTCGAACGCGGCAGCGGTCGCGGCCCTGTGGCGCGGATAATTTCGCAGCGCTTTGCGCGCGAAACACGACGGCTTGGTCTTGATGCGCCCCGCCCCGCACTAAGGACAGACCTTTTCCAGCCACCTATCGCCCCAAATGGCCAGCTGCACTTTGGTTTTTGACAGGATTTGCACAAGATATCCCAATTCTACCCACAGGCTTATCAACAGCTCTATCCACAGGCTCAAAATCCATTAGTTTCGAGACCGAAATGATTTCGGACTGATTCGGCTCCGCAACTATTAGGGTTTCGGAAACCGGCGTCCTTCAGTGATTCGTCTCCACGAAACACAAGTAGACAATACGGGGCTGGCCACATGGAATTGAAGCGCAACACGATCCTGCAGGGCGACTGCATCGACATCCTTCGCCGTCTGCCGGACAGCTCTGTCGATCTGGTTTTCGCCGATCCGCCCTACAACCTCCAGCTTGGCGGCGGTTTGACCCGCCCAGACCAGTCGGTCGTCGATGGCGTGGACGATGCCTGGGACAAGTTCGACAGCTTCGACGCCTATGACCTGTTCACGCACGAGTGGATGCAGGAATGCCGCCGCGTCCTGAAGGATGATGGCGCGATTTGGGTTATCGGCTCGTACCATAACATCTTCCGGGTCGGCACTGTGCTGCAGGATCAGGGCTTCTGGATCCAGAACGATGTCATCTGGCTGAAATCCAACCCGATGCCCAACTTCAAGGGCACCCGGTTCCAGAATGCCCACGAAACCCTTATCTGGGCCGGCAAGTCAGAAGCCTCGCGTGTCACGTTCAACTATGACGCCCTGAAAGTCTTCAATGAAGACAAGCAGATGCGGTCCGACTGGGTTATCCCGCTGTGTACCGGCGGCGAACGCCTGAAGGACGAGGCAGGCAAGAAGGCACACCCGACACAGAAGCCGGAAAGCCTCCTTTCCCGCATCCTTCTCGCCACGACCCATCCGGGCGACGTTGTGCTTGATCCTTTCTCCGGCACAGGCACAACGGCCGCCGTCGCCAAGCGCCTCGGACGCGATTTCGTCGGCATCGAGCGCGACCCAGACTATGTGCGCCTGTCGCGTGCCCGCATCGCCGCCATCACGCCAATCGAAGGCGAGATCCTCGAGACCGAGCGCAGCAAAAAGTCCCTGCCCCGCGTGCCGTTCGGCGCCCTGATAGACAATGGCTGGCTGAAGCCGGGCGACCGCCTGTTCTCACCGCAGCGCCGCTTCCAGGCTCGCATCCGCGTCGATGGCTCACTGACGACCGGCGCCGTCTCCGGCTCGATCCACCGCCTCGGCGCGCATGTTCAACAGGCACCCGCCTGCAATGGCTGGACCTATTGGCACTTCGAGGACCCGAAGCGTAACCTCGCGCCGATCGACCTGCTGCGCCGTCGCTATCGTGACGAAATGGGCCTCAACTAGGCTTCGGGCAGCGCCAGCCGGAAGGCTTTCGCAAAGACGCTCGGCAATCCTTCAACGTCCCGGATGGGTGTCCACACCCCGTCAGGGCGTTTTGCTTTCACGCGGGCTTTTTTGAGGGTCAGGACCAAGGCGAAATGCGTGAACACATGGCGCACCTCGCCAATTGTTTCCCAGTCCGCTTCTATAGGCGGCGCCTCTTCAGGAATGCCCGTCTTCGGCCATTCCGTTCCCGGCAGGGCCAGCATGCCGCCGAGCAACCCCTTGTCGGGGCGGCGCACGAGCATGATCTCGTTACCTTCCAGCAGCACATAGGCCATCCCGTAACGGACAGGCGTGGAAGCTTTGGCGGGTTTGCGGGGATAGGTTTCCGGCTCGCCCTCGGCGCGCGCCGCGCACATGTCCGCCAGCGGGCAGATTAGACAGTTAGGCCGAGTCGGCGTGCAGATGGTCGCTCCAAGGTCCATCAGCGCTTCGGCGAATTCACCCGGTCTTTTCGCCGGCACCAGAGCGCGAACCTTGGTCGCTATCACCTTCTTCTCAGCGCCCCATTCCCCTTTGAGCGCTAACAAACGCGAGAAGACGCGGTCCACATTCCCGTCGACGGCGGCCGCCTGCTGGTCAAAGGCAATGGCCGCGATCGCGCCTGCCGTATAGGGGCCGATGCCCGGCAGCTTCACCAGCGCCGCTTCAGTCTCCGGGAAGCCGCCCATGGCCGTAACTTCGCGTGCACATTTCAGCAAGTTTCGGGCCCGCGCATAGTATCCAAGGCCCGCCCAGGCGGTCATGACTTCCTCATCACGAGAATTTGCGAGCGCCTCAACCGTGGGCCAGCGCTGTGTGAAAGCATAAAAATATGGCGTGCCGTGCGGAATGGTCGTTTGCTGCAGCATGATCTCGGAAAGCCAGATCCTGTAGGGATCCGGGCGTTTCCCAGCCGCCCTGTGAGCTGGCGAGACACGCCAGGGCAATTCACGGGCATGCTGGTCATACCAGGCCAGAAGCCGTGCAGGCAGTTCCTTGAAAGACGTCTTGCTGGACACGTGTGCCTTTTCCTCGCCACCAAGCCGTGCTTGTCTTGGGGAATGGTTACAAGATCAACCCTCGACCCCATCGAAGAGGCACGCGCACGCGTTCGCCTGCGCTATTTGCGGGCTCGCAAGGTGCATCCCGGCATATCTCAGGTCGGCCTTGCAGCCGAGCGCCTGACGCGCAAATCCGGCGCGAAGAAACTGCCCGCCGTGCAGATTCTGCAGCGTCGCTGGCGGGAGATCGTTGGTGAGAAGCTCTATCCTTTCTGCCGGCCTGAGAAAATTACCGGTGGCAAGGATGGCCGCGTGCTGACCCTGCGGGTCATTCCGCAGGCTGCGCCTCTGGTGCAGCATCAGGCCGAGACGATCCGCCAGCGTGTATCGGTATCAGCTGGCGGCGATATTGTTGCCATCAAGATTGTGCAGGGCGCCCTCACGACCAGCGAACCCGCAGCGCCGCGCCGCAAAAAACGTCCCCTGTCTGCTGCCGAGCGCCAAAGCCTGGAAGCCCGGACTGCAGGCATTCAGGATTCCAGCCTGCGTGCCGCGATTGTTGCGCTGGGGGCAGCTGTGCTAACCGCAGACGACTCCGACAATTCCACCCCGGACCAACGTCCGACCACGTAGACCTCCTGTCCAGAAGGCCCGTTTCAATGTCTCTTGTTCCTCGCCCGTCCGCCCTCGTCACGGCTCTCGCTTTCCTTATCGCCGCCTGCGGCAATGCGACGGGAGACGCCGGCAAGCCGGTTCCGGCCGACGCCCCTGCTGCGCCAGCCGTTTTGGGCCACAGCAAAGGTGTCGAAGATGCGCCGCTGACTGTTATTGAATATGCTTCCCCGACCTGCTCGCACTGCAAGCATTTCTACGACGACGTCATGCCGACAGTCGAAGAGAAGTTCATCGCCACCGGAAAAGTGAAGTTCATCTTCCGGGAATATCCGCTGAACGACATCGACACGGTTGCTTATGCGATGGCGAATTGCGCAGGCGAAGATAAGTTCTTCGACGTTCTGGACGACCTGTTCGAGCACCAGCCAGACATCTTCGAAGCCGCCAAGACCGGTACCATCAAGCAGGTCCTGCTCGCCATCGGCGCACGCCATGGCATTGCCGACGAAAAAGCCTTCGATGCCTGCACCACCAACCGCGCTATTCGCCAGCGCCTTGCCGACACGATCATGACGGGCGAGGTCTTAGGTGTGCGTGCTACGCCGACCTTTGTGGTCAATGGTCAGGTGAAACCGGCTGATCAGGATGTCCGTTCTGGTGAAGCTTTCGAGGCTTACTTGAATGGCGAATTGGCCAAACTGGCCCAATAGGCCCGCCCGCAAACAGCATTAACGATTTGGCAACCAACCCGACTCAATTCTTAACGCGAAGGTTATGATGATGGAACGCATCTCCAGACGAACCGTTTTGGCCGCCGTTTCGGCGCTGGCGCTTGCTGCCTGTGGTGGCGGTGATGATCAGGCAACTGGCGCAAAAACACCCGGTAGCGACCCTGCTGCGATCGGGCACGCTATCGGTTCGGCCGATGCGCCGGTTACATTCATCGAATACGCTTCGCCCACCTGCCCGGCCTGCAAATATTTCCACGACTCGGTCCTGCCCGAAATCACCGAGAAATACATCTCGACCGGCAAGGTTCGCATGGTTTTCCGCGAATACCCCGTGCACGATATTGACGTGCCCGCTTATGCGATGGCGTTGTGCGCAGGCGAAGGCAAGTTCTTCGATGTGCTGGACGACATGTACGAGCACCAGTCCGGCATCACAGACGCGGCGCGCAATGGTGTGCTTAAGGCTGCACTGGTCGCCATTGGCCAACGCCACGGGATTGCTGACGAGGCGGCATTTGACGCCTGCATGTCTGATGAGGCCATTCGGGCTCGCCTGAAGGCAACATATGACGAAGCTCAAAAGGACGGCGTCGACAGCACCCCAACCTTCATTTTCGACGGCCAGGTGTCCCGATTCGAAGGCGACATCCGTACAGTTGAAGGCTTTTCAGCGAAGCTTGATTCATTGCTCGCTGGCGACACGGCAGGACAATAAGGATATGAGGCCGGCATGCAGATAACCGAACTCCGCATCGCCGGCTTCAAGTCGTTCGTCGACCCACAAACCGTGCCCGTAGAACCGGGCCTAACGGGCATTGTGGGCCCGAACGGCTGTGGCAAGTCCAACCTGCTTGAGGCTCTGCGCTGGGCCATGGGCGCCAGCTCTGCAAAGGCCATGCGTGGCGGCGAGATGGACGACCTCATCTTCTCGGGTGCGCAGGGCAGGCCTGCGCGCGAGACGGCCGAAGTGACGCTCGTTCTCGATAATTCCAAGCGCACCGCACCGCCAGAGTTCAATTCCTCGGACACGCTTGAAATCGTGCGCAAGCTGCGCCGCGGCGCAGGCACATCCTACAAGCTCAACGGCCGGACAGTACGCGGCAAGGACATCCAGCTCCTGTTCGCCGATGCCTCGACAGGCGCCAACTCCCCTGCCCTTGTACGTCAGGGCCAGATTTCTGAGCTGATTGGCTCCAAGCCCCAGAACCGCCGTCGCATTCTGGAAGAGGCAGCGGGTATCGCCGGCCTCAATACCCGTCGTCACGAAGCCGAACTCAAGCTCAATGGCGCCGAATCCAATCTTGAGCGCCTGACAGAAGTGTCCGCGGAAGTGGAGCGCCAGCTTGCCAGTCTCAAGCGTCAGGCTGGCAAGGCCCGCAAGTACAAGCGCCTTTCGGACGAGATCCATGCACTCGACGCGCTTGTCGCCCATTTGCGCTGGAGTGAAGCCAAGCTCGCTTGCGACATTGCCCGCGAAAAGCTCGAAGAATCCCGCCGAGCCGTCGAAGACCTGACTCGTCAGGACGCGATTTGCGAGCGAGAGCGCATTGAGGCAAGCGAAGGCCTCGGTCCGCTACGCGAAGCTGAAAGCGTTGCATCGGCCAAACTGGGCCAAGCCCGCATCGCTCTGGCCAGACTGGAAACCGAGCGCAAGATCGCCGCGGATGCCCACGCCCGACTGGAGGCAGAGGCCTCGCGTCTTGTCGAAGACCTTGAACGTGAACAGGCGGCGAAAGCCGAAGCTGAAGCCGCGACACAAAACGCCCGCAATGAACTTTCCGCGCTGCCCGTCATGGATGAAGCGCGCAATGACGAGATCGAGGCCGAGATTCGTGCGCGGCTTGAAGCAGCCCGCAGCCAGCTTTCTGCCGCCGAAGCAGCCGCCGATGATGCGCAGGCACAACTCTCTGAAGTACGCGCTCGACGCAAGGCATCAGAAGAAAATGTGGGTGCTCAGACGCGTCGCCGCGACCAGATCACATCTGAAATCAACCGGCTTACAGCAGATATGGCTGGCCTCGAAGACGCTGTGTCGCTTGTGCGCAAGCTGAAGGATGCCAAGGCCGCTGAAGCCCAGGCGGAGCACGCATTGCAGGATGCAGAGACGGCCGTCGAAGCCGCCGAAGCAAGACTGACCGCCACACGCGCCGCCGAAGCAGACGCCCAGCCTCCGCGCGACGCCGCCGACAAGGACGTGCGCGCGCTCGAGGCGGAGATTGCTGGCCTGCAGAAGCTTCTACGCAAAGCCGACGGCCCTAGCGCGCCACCCGTTATTGACCGAATTCGCACACGTGACGGCTACGAAAAGGCCGTTGCAGCGGCACTTGGAGACGATATCGAGGCGCCGACGGACCGTTCCGCGGCCATGTTCTGGAGCGGCGCTGGTCCCGCCATCCAGTCCCTACCTGCTGGTGCAACGCCATTGAGCGAATTCGTCGAAGCGCCGTCCGAGCTGGCGGCCCGCTTGTCTCAGTGCGGCGTTGCGTCGTCAGCAGACGGTGCCCGTCTCATGGCCGAGCTGAAACCGGGCCAGCGCCTCGTTTCGCGCGAAGGGCATCTATGGCGCTGGGATGGCTTCACACGCACACCGGATGCGCCCGTTTCCGCCGCTGCCCGGCTTGAACAACAGGCCCGGCTGGAGGCCGCACAAAAAGAGATCGAGCCGCTTCAAGCCGAACTCGAACAGCTCACGACCAAATTGACTGAAGCGCGCGATGCACGACTGGCAGCTGAGGAAGCCCTTCGCTCACTGCGTCAGACCATTGCACCGGCCCAGCGCAGCCTCAGCGAAGCCCGTACACGCGTCACGGAAGCCTCACAGGCCTCTGAACGGGCCGCCATGAAGCGCGATACTGCTGGTGAGGCCCTCGGCCGCGCCAATGCGGATCTGGCTGTGGTCAAGGAAGCCCTGTCGCTTATGTCGCCTCAGTCTTCTGCAGAAGAAGAGTCCACGCTAGAAGCAAGGCTGACCGAAGCTCGCATGGGCGTCACAAAAGCACGCGATGCCGAAATCGAGGCACGCGGCCAACTGACCGACATCACGCGCGGACGTGAGCAGGCTGCCAACCGCCGCGCCGGGCTTGAGCGCGACGTGGAGACATGGACCACCCGCGCGATCGCTGCAGGTGACCGTGTCGAGCGCCTTGTCCAACGCCGTGCCAGCGCTGCATCCGAGGCCATCGCCGCCAAGTCCCGCCCCGAGGAACTCGCCACCGAGATCGAGTCCATGGCGGCTGATGTCGAACGGCTTGAAACAGAGCGCAAACGAATTGCCGACCAGCTATCCGAAAAGGAAACGGCTGCGCGTGAAGCTGAAACCGCCGCACGCCAGGCTGCGGTCGCCGCATCTGAATCGCGCGAGACGCTGGCTGGTTGGAGCGTGAAGCTTGAAACGGCCGAAGGTCGGCTCGAGGAAAGCGTCGAGATTGCCCGCAATTCGTTCCAACGCACACCCGAAGGCCTGCTGGCGATTGCCGAGTCGGGCCTCGACGAAGACGAGATGGGCGAATTCACCCCGCGTGACGCCGAACGCAAGGTCGAAGATCTGCGCCGCGAACGTGACCAGCTCGGCGGCGTGAACATGAATGCTGAGGAAGAGGCCGAGGAACTCGAGACCCGCCTTGGTAGCCAGGTTCACGAAAAGGAAGATTTGACAGCCGCCATCGCCAAGCTGCGCGAAGGTGTCGATGCGCTCAATGCCGAGGGACGCGAACGCCTTCTTGCTGCCTTCGAGACCGTCAATGAGCACTTCAAGGCCCTGTTCACGGCCCTCTTCAGGGGAGGCCAGGCCGAACTGCGCCTTGTCGACGCCGAAGACCCCCTGAATGCCGGTCTTGAAATCTTTGCCCAACCACCCGGCAAGAAGCTTGGCACGCTGGCGCTCATGTCCGGCGGCGAGCAGGCCCTGACGGCCGCAGCGCTGATCTTTGCCGTGTTCCTGTCACGCCCCGCACCGATCTGCGTGCTCGACGAAGTGGATGCACCGCTTGATGACGCCAACGTGGACCGTTTCTGCAACATGCTAAACGAAATGCGCCAGCGTACCGACACACGTTTCGTCGTGATCACCCACAACCCGGTGACCATGAGCCGTATGGACCGCCTTTTCGGCGTTACAATGCGTGAACAGGGCGTTTCAAAACTCGTTTCTGTGGACCTTGAAGCGGCCGAACAGCTTGTTGCGGCGGAGTAGCGCACACGCGCAGTATATAATTTGAATAAAAACAAGGATCTGGGTTTCTGTAATCGCGGTTGACTTGGCAGAGCCCCCCTCATAGTTTGCGCCGAAATCCGGGGGTCTCCCGTTCAGCAAGGATTCGCGGCTGCGGAGCGCTTAAAAACATGTCCAGTGAGGGTCCAGACGGCCTTGGTGAGGAAATCGCCAAAGCAAGGGCGGCCCGCGCTGAACGTGAAGCGATAAAGCACCGTCTGGCCGATGCTGAAGAGGGAAATCAATCGGCTGGGGCTTATGCCCTGCGATTTGGCGCGGAATTCGGCGCCAGCATTTTTGTCGGTGGCTTCATGGGCTACTGGATAGATGTGTTCGCAGGAACTAAGCCCTGGGGCTTGCTGATCATGGGGGCTTTTGGCTTCGCAGCGGGCATACGAGCCATTATACGTGCCTATCATGAGCTCAATGCTCGGGCACTGAAACAGACAGAGGGGCCACAGGCCTCCGAAGACGGGAATTGAAACGGATGAACCTGTTTATGCCAAGCATTGCGCTGGATCCCATCCACCAGTTCAAGGTCACAAAGTGGCTCGACTTCAATGTCGGCGGTATCGACCTGTCGTTCACCAACGCATCCGGCTTCATGGCGCTTGGCGTTATCATGACGATTGCCTTTTTTGGCGTGGCCGCTTCAAAAGGCCAGCTTGTGCCTTCGCGCCTCCAATCGCTGGCCGAAATCGGTTACGGCTTCGTCGCTGACCTTGTGCGCGGAACAGCTGGTGAGGAAGGGCTGAAATTCTTCCCTTTCGTGTTCACGCTCTTCTTCTTCGTGTTCTTTGCAAACATGATCGGCATGGTGCCTTATGCCTTTACGACGACCAGCCACATTATCGTAACAAGCGCGCTCGCCTTGCTGGTTATCGCCATTGTGATCGGCTACGGCTTTTACAAGAACGGCTTCAAATTCCTGAAACTGTTTGCGCCTTCGGGCGCTCCTTTGCCGATCTACTTCATCCTCATCCCGATTGAAGTGATCTCGTTTTTCGCTCGTCCGCTCACATTGTCGCTGCGTTTGTTCGCAAACATGCTGGCTGGGCACATCATGCTGAAGCTGTTTGCGGGCTTTGTCGTTTCGCTCATCGCCGCTGGCGGGGCTTACGTGATTATCGCACCTTTTGCATTTGCCATGGGTGTCGCACTGAACGCACTTGAACTGCTGGTTGCAGGACTTCAAGCATACGTTTTCGCCATTCTTACCTGTGTTTACCTGAACGACGCGCTCCACCCAGCGCACTAATACGGACCCAATTCGCCGGTGCGGCCACATGGTCACACCAAACCGCTTGACGCCGCAAACGGAACACGCTTCACGAGCGGCACTTTGTAAATAACAGCATTCCCATAAGGAGATCCCCATGGAAGGCGATATCACCCTCGGCCTTAAGTACATCGGCGCAGGCCTCGCAACGCTCGGCATGTTTGGTGCCGCTATCGGTGTGGGTAACATCTTTGCTTCGTTCCTCGAGGCCGCCATGCGTAACCCATCGGCTGCGCCACAGCAGACCGGTAACCTCTTCATCGGTATGGCCCTTTCCGAAGCGCTCGGCATTCTGTCGTTCCTCGTGGCCATCCTGATCCTGTTCGTCGTCTAAGAAGCCTTTTCTGCTTCGGGCTGGCGGCACTCGCGTCTCCAGCCCAGACGACTGACAAGAAACCGAGGATATTTTGATGCTCATCGCATTGCTTGCTGAAATTGCTGCCCAAGGGGCGGAACACGGCGAAGCCGGCAAACCGGCTTTTCCGCCGTTCGAGACCTGGCACATGCCATCTCAGCTTTTCTGGCTGGCGGTGCTTTTTGGCATCCTCTACCTCGCCCTGTCGCGCGTTATCCTGCCGAAGCTGTCGGATACGCTTGAAAAGCGTTCTGACCGGATCGCCTCTGACCTCGACCAGGCTGCCCGCCTGAACGATCAGGCGACGGAAGCCCAACAGGCGCTTGAACTGCGTATTGCGCAGGCCAAGAGCAAAGCTCGCGAAACGGCCGATAAGGCACGTGAAAAGATGGACGCCGAAATGGCTGCCGAAACGTCACGGGTCGATGCCGAGATTGAAAAAAATCTTGAGGCAGCTGACGAGCGGATTGCAAGTCTGCGCGTCAAAGCCATGAAGAATGTCGAGCAGATCGCGATTGATACTGCCGACGCGATTGTGGGCCGGTTTGGCGTTTCGGCGTCTAAATCCGAGCTCAAAAAAGCCGTTACAGCGGCGCTGGAGTAGTCACATGCGGACGATGCAGTATCTCATCCCGATAAGCGTATTGGCTGCGACCACTTCCCTGCCAGCCTTCGCGGCTGAAGAAGGTCACGGCGAAGGATTCATTGGCGGGCTGGCCTATGCGTTCACGGATCCGGTGACGTTCACGGCCTTCATGGCATTCGTCGTGTTCCTCCTGATTGCCGCACGGATGGGCGCCTTCAAGACTATTCTCGGCGGTCTGGATAATCGCGCAACAGCGATCTCTGCCGAGCTGGAAGATGCACGTAACCTGCGTGAGCGGGCTGCTGAGGCTTTGGCCTTGGCCGAACGTCGCCAGCAGGATGCCGACAAGGAAGCCGAGGCCATGATCGATCAGGCCAAGGCGGACGCAAAACTGATCATGGCAGAGGCCCGCAAGGATATCGCTGACCGTCTTATGCGCCGCGAAGCTCTTGCGGAGGCCCGTATTGGGCGCGCTGAGGCTGAAGCAACTGACCAGGTTCGTCGGGCTGCAGCGGATGCCGCAATCTCAGCAGCACGCCGCGTGCTCAGCGAGGAAAATGGCGTTGACCAGTTCGAGGCAGCCGCCCGTGAGATTGATCGCGCGCTGAGCTAGGCTCTCTTCAATATCCCACAAAGAAAAGCGCCGCCGGAGATTATCCAGCGGCGCTTTTCTTTTGAGGCCGAAAACAGCTGCCTATTCGGCAGTGTCGTCCACGATGGCTCCGGGCTGAAGCACCTGGTTCACAAGTGAGCGTGGCACCTGACCGGCTGGGCATGCGGCAACGACCGTCCCACCGTTGCTTATCGCCGGCATGGACGCCCGCATTTCAGGTGTGATCGGCTGAGAGCGGAATACCCACGCAAGCACCAGCATGGCAGCAATGGCGACCATGATGCCGCCAATCGTGCCCCAGCCAATGCCCATGTCCGCGTCAGCCTGACGGATGGTGGCGGCCGTCGGACGGGCCGCTTCGGCAATCTTTACGCCAGCGACAGGGCGGTGCCCGTTGCCATTGGTTGCCCCTTTGAGGGACGCTGCAGCAAGCGCAGCAGCGCCCTGCGCTTCAGGTGCAGGTGCAGGCTTCTTGCCGAGTTCTTTCTCGCGCTGTGCCTTAGCGTGGAGCGCCAGCGGGTCGTCCGGGTGGGCTGCGAGCCAGTCGGCACGTTCGTCTTCATCTTTGGAGCCATAGCCCATCCAGTCGCGCAGGTCGGTGCGACCATGACGGCTGCCGAGATCGTCTACGGCCTGGTAGAAACCTTCAGGCGTCTTGCGCGAGGTCATGCCCGCAATGGAGAAGCGCTTGTTGGTCCGGAATGGCTCATAGGGAATGGTCTTATCAAGCGCCATCTGGACAAGCGTGCCAGTCCGGGAATGCCCAACAGAGGCTGCCGCCCTCACCCAGTCACTCTTGACCGCGTTTTCCGACCAAAGGACGAGCATGGACGTCGAGTTCATCGCATTACGCGCGTCCTTGGCGTCAAAGGTCTCGTCGACCTGCTTCTGGTCGAACCAGACTTTGAATTTTAGGGCGCGAAGCCGCCTTGCGATCAGCTTCGCCGCGTCGCGATCTTCGTTCGCGGATACCAGAAAGACGTCATATGCCATGGGGGCATTCCTGCAACTCTTGTGCCGAGCATACCAATCCTCCCCTCCTTGGCCACCCAATTCCGCTTTCAGGCGACAAAACTGCCTGTTTTTCGTTGCGAAATAGCGCTAAGGCCCCCGTCAGACAGTTAGAAAAGGAGGCCATCATGGGCTTCAAATGCGGAATTGTAGGCCTGCCCAATGTCGGCAAGTCGACGCTCTTCAACGCGCTTACGCAAACGGCCGCTGCGCAGGCTGCCAATTACCCGTTCTGCACGATCGAGCCGAATGTCGGCGAGGTTGCGGTTACGGAGCCGCGTCTCAATGAGCTAGCCCGGATTGCCGGCTCCAAGGAGATCATTCCGGCGCGCATGAACTTCGTGGATATTGCCGGCCTCGTTGAAGGCGCTTCCAAGGGTGAAGGCCTCGGCAACCAGTTCCTCGCCAATATTCGTGAGACCGACGCCATCATCTACGTGCTGCGCTGCTTCGAGAACGATGACATCACGCACGTTCGCGGAACTGTCGACCCGATTGCCGACTTTGAAGTTGTCGAGACCGAGCTGATGCTGGCCGACCTTGAAAGCCTCGAAAAACGCAAGGCCGGTGTCGAGAAGAAAGCCAAATCCGGCGACAAGGATGCCAAGGCCCAGGTTGCCCTGATTGAACTTGCGCTGGCTGAACTCAATGAAGGTCGCCCTGCCCGCAAGGCCAAGGTGCCTAAAGATGAGCAGCGCGCCTGGAACATGCTGCAGCTGCTGACCTCCAAGCCCGTGCTCTTCGTCGCAAATGTGGATGAGGATAGCGCGGCCACCGGTAATGCCCACTCCGAGCGCGTCTTGGCGCGCGCCAAGGAAGAAGGCGCCGGCTGCGTCGTGTTCTCGGCCCAGATCGAAAGCGAACTCGCCCTGCTCGACGAAGCGGACCGCGCCGAATACCTTGAGACGCTTGGACTTGAAGAACCCGGCCTCACCCGCCTCATTCATTCCGGCTATGATCTACTCGACCTGCAGACTTACTTTACAGTCGGTCCAAAGGAAGCCCGCGCCTGGACAATCCGGCGCGGCTGGACTGCCCCCAAGGCCGCAGGCGTAATCCACGGAGACTTCGAAAAAGGATTCATCCGTGCAGAGACCATCGCCTATCCAGATTTTGTTGCGAACGGCGGGGAGGCCGGCGCGAAAGAGGCGGGCAAGATGCGTGCGGAAGGCAAGGAATATGTCGTCCAGGATGGCGACGTACTTCACTTCCGATTCAACGTTTGAGGACTGTTTTCTTCGGCCTCGAATTTGGGGTGTTCCCCCCACAGGCGCGACACGCAAGCTAGATTTGAATTAACTATAGCGTAACGTATACGTATCATTCTACCTTTCGGATACACAGACTCACCCAAGTGTCTGAAGCTTGGGAAGGCGCAATGTATAAAATACGATTTCAACTGACGCCCGGTATAGCCATTGCGCTTGCCGGACTGATGCTCCCGTGGGGTTCGGCAAGCGCCGCGACCGATACGGACACATTTGATGTAACTGCAACAGTTATTGCAGCATGCCAGATATCCGCGACTGATCATGACTTTGGTACATATGACGCGCTTTCGCCAAGTCCGCTGGATTCCACATCGACAATAACAGTGACCTGCACGTCAGGGGCGGCGTATTCCATCTCGATGAACGCAGGCACCACGGTTGGTGGAGCGATTTCCGCTCGTCTGATGACGGATGGAGCCAACGTCCTAGACTACAACCTATACACGAACTCGGGTTACGGTACAGTCTGGGGTGATGGAACAGGTGGCTCATCTGCAGTCGCGGGCACCGGTAGCGGTAGCGTCCAGAACCTTACAGTTTACGGCCGCATGCCAGCAGGCCAAGGCGAACCTGCAGGTAGCTACTCCGATACAGTCACAGCAACGATAACATATTAGCAGATTGAGTATTATCCGATGTTCACCAGGATGAAATTACTCGCATTTGGTGTTTCAATTCTACTCCTCCCGACATCAAGTGCCCTCGAAATTGCTCCCACGATGATCACGCTCGAGCGCGACCATCCGATCGCCACGCTGCGACTGGCAAACGATGGCCCAACAGAAAAGACCTACGAATTGACGGGGTTCTCCTGGCTTCAGCCAGATGGGAATGACGAACTGTCGACTGCTCCTACACTGATCATAACGCCACCGGTGGCATCACTTGCGCCGGGCGACGACATATTGATCCGAATCGGTCTCGCCTCACCACCAACGAATGGAGATAGCGAACAGACATATCGGATACGTGTGCGGGATATAACGCCAGCAAACCGGAATACCGCGAACGCTCTTCGCATCCGCATGGAATTTTTATTACCGGTCATACTTCCCGCAAGTGCGCCGCAGTCGAAGCTCTCGCTAGCCGACGCCAGCGAACACGATGGCGCGTTGTGTGTACGCCTGCGAAACGAGGGCAACGCCTACCAGAAGATCATTGGATTAGGCGACGATAATGGCCCGGCAGAGATGATTTCCATTCAACAATACATTCTGCCGGCGTCAGAGGCGACCATCTGCTCGGAAGCGCTTATGGGTTTACCGCACGACAGGATCACGGCCTCGCTGGCGCCGACCTACGCTTCAAATGCACAAACGCTTTTCCTCACTGCGGGCAACGCAAGTGTTCCGCTCCAGACTGACGATTAGCCTTCTTGCACCCTGTGTTGTTGTGGGCAGTCTTGTCTATGCAGACACACCTGCCGGGAGGGAGGGCAGCCGCATTGTGGCTGCATCCCTTACCCGTACGCTTGGGCTGAGAGGCGTTCTGTCATCCACGACTGACACATTCCATATTGTTGAAACGAGCCTGAATGGGCAGGCCTCGCCAGAGCCGCTCATGATCGTCGAGCGGGACGGCATCATCTGGCTCCCGAAGGCGTATCTTGGCCAGGCCGGCTTAAAGATTCCGGACGGTTTTGAAACAGTACGCGGGCAGGACTATGTACCGGTGAGCGCAATCGGCGACGCCAAGGTGCGTTTCTCGCCGGATCATACAAGCCTGGACATCACCTGCAGTACATTTTGCTATGAGCCCAACAGACTGGATCTGAACCGTGGGACGACCCCACACATCTCACCCATAACGCCGGGCCATTTCGTCAATTATGATCTATTTTCGCAATTCGGCGACGGCGGCGATTCCATCGCCGGCTTTGCCGAAACAGGCATATTCACCCCGTGGGGCACCGGCCTGACCGACTTGTTCTGCATATCAAAGCCCTCAAGCGAATGCGTGCGGCTTGAATCAAACTGGACAATAGATGACCCCGGCTCAACGCGGCGCCTTCGGTTGGGTGACACGGTGAGCGATGCAGGCGCATGGGGGGTGCCGGTGCGCTTTGGCGGTGTGCGTTGGGGCACTGACTTCAGCCTCAACCCGGACATCCTGACCTTCCCGACACCATCGCTTTCCGGCGATGCCACCGTGCCAGGAACCGTATCCGTCTTGATCAATGCGACAGAACGGTTTCAGAGCAATCTTCAACCTGGCCCATTCACGATCACGGACTTGCCTGTCGTGACGGGCGCCGGCACGGCCCAGGCTGTCGTCCGCGACGTGCTGGGGCGCGAAACAATTGTCACCACGCAATTCTATGCTGCGCCACAGCTTTTACGGCCAGGCCTTGCTGACTACTCGGTGGAGGCCGGATGGCTGAGAAAGGATTTCGGCATTCAGTCCAACCAATATAGCGATCCATTTCTGGCTGGCGGCTACGCACGGGGATTAACCGACACATTTACGATGGGCGTCCGGTCTGAAATCTCTGACGACGTGCTCAACGCAGGCTTGTCGGCAGCGAAGTCAGCTGCTCGCTTTGGCGTCTTTGAAGGCTCGGCGGTAATCTCAGGTGGCTCGGGGCGGTCCGGCAACCAGTTCGAACTCAGTCATGAATATCGCAGTCAGGCCCTCACGCTGGGTTCGACTGTGACCATCGCATCGGAAGCTTTCAGGCGCGTGGGCGAAGCCGGTGCACTGCCGCGCACCACCGCGCGTGCCTTTCTGGGATGGAATATCGATACGCTCGGCACAGCCACACTTAACTGGACCAAGCAGGATGAACGTACAGGCGACGATTATTCAGCCGTAGGGTTTGGTCTCAACAGCCGATGGCGACGCGCGTCCATTGTCGTGTCAGCTCTCAAGGCGACCCAACCCGATGATACATTCCTGGCGAGCATGCGTGTCTCCATTCCCTTTGGACATGACGGCTCAGCCGCGTCGGGGATCGACTACCGAGACAACGGGATCGGTGCCGCAGCCAGTTTTCGGAGGAGTGCGCCGCGGAGCGGAGGTCTGGGGTACGATCTTCAGGTCGAAAGGGACGGAATTGACCGTTTCGCTGGCGGCGTCCTCTACCGCGGGACATCTGGCGAGGCGTCCGCAGACTTCAGCGATGTTGAGGGTCGGCGCGCGGGACGGCTTGGCTTGCGGGGCGGCCTTGCATATTTCGGTGATGAGTTCGTCGTGTCGCCTGCCATAACAGACAGTATGGCCTTGGTGACACTCGACGGCGAGCCTGGCGTTCGCGTCTATCACGACCGGCAACTCGCGGGCGTGACGGACAAGAGAGGCAGGCTGGTCATATCCGATATCCGGAACCACGAGACAAATGTCGTTGCCTTTGAACCGACCGACCTGCGCCTGACAACAGACTTCTCCAAAACGGAAGTCGCGCTCGTACCTGGGTTTCGGACAGGGCATCTTGTGAATTTTGATGTTACCCATCATGCGGATGTCATCGCGCACATCCAAAGGCCTGACGGACGGCCGCTCGACTCAGGCACAGAGCTTGAAGATCGCGCAACGGGAAAATCCTATGTCGTTGGTACTGACGGGCGCATCTTCATTCCGGATGCGCGCGCACGCATGCGACTGATGCAGGAATCCGGCGACGACACATGCACAGCAGACATCAACGGGCCCACCGGGCGAACGGACGTCGCAATTACCGATCTCGGCCTGATTACGTGCCGCCTCTTACGCGAAGGCGCACCTGCATGAAATCCGTTCTCCTTCAACTGACCCTATTGGTGACCATGGTCTTACTCTTCTGCGGCCGGGCGGAAGCGACCTGCATAGGCTTGGGCTGCAGCTGCTCGATCAGTGCGGATGATGTGTCCTTCGGCGCCTATGATCCACTCAGTGCGTCCAATCATGATGCGACAGGTGCGGTGCGTGTGACATGCGGCGCTATCCTGGGCAGCATCACCGTTTCCTATACGGTTTCGCTGAGCAGCGGCAGCAGCGGAACAGCTCTGGCGCGTTCCATGCAGAATGGCGGCTCAACACTCGCCTACAACCTTTATACAAATCCGTCCCGGTCCACCATATGGGGCACTGGGGCGGGTGGAACAGGCACGCTGGGTAGCAGCTACTCCCTTGGCCTTCTCTTTCCCAGGACCGACACATTCCCGGTCTACGGTCGCATTCCGCCCGGGCAGACGGTGGGTGCCGGCAGCTATTCCGACACACTCGTTGCGACCGTGACCTTCTGAGCCATCAGCACAGCAAGGGCATGTAATAGCCGGTGTGCGTTTTCACGCGTTGCAGGACTTGCGGTTCCCCTCCGGTTTCAATAGACGACTAGGTTCGTGTGGAGAGGTGGCCGAGCGGCTGAAGGCGCGCCCCTGCTAAGGGCGTATACGTTAACGCGTATCGAGGGTTCGAATCCCTTCCTCTCCGCCAGCCAGTCTGCCGATTTCAGCGACTTTCCAGAGCCCCAAATTTACTGCCGGTATTTCCGGGACTTAGGCGCCTGTTCCGCAACATATATCCGATGTTTTCCAAACAAATCGTCTCCAGCCGGGCCAAAATGGCACGCCGTCTCTCTTTGCCTTTTCGGTGGTAAGGTTTGGGCCCGTTTTCCCTGCTAACAGGGAAATAGCAGGGTAATTTCTGAGAAACAGCCGCTTCATGGAAAATTTCCGCCAGAATACCCGCGTAAATACAGGGCGTTATGCGAAAATTCTCTACTCCAAATAACAGGGAATTCTGCGCGCCGTAACAGCGTATTCAAAATGACGAACAGGGAAGTTCGTCGACTCTTTCAGGGAAGCAGAATCTGCTCCTGGTCCGCCCAAAGCAGCGGTAAGCTAGTCCGAAACAGGCGCGTGGCTGTGAGTTCGGGAGGCTGCCGACCGTCCATAATCGCCTTGAGGATACGCGGGCTAAGGAAGGCGGCATCGATATTGTTGCTGACATATTCGGGGGCATTGTCAGCGGAACCGGGCTTGAGGTGACCAGTCCTGGTGATTAGCCTTGAAATATGGCTAAGAACCCGTTCCGCTACTTTAAAACCTCGCCCGAGATCATCCAGCTTGGCGTGCTGATGTATGTCAGATTCCCCTTGTCACTTCGCAACGTAGAGGACTTGCTCCACGAACGTGGCATCGATGTCTGCCACGAAAGTGTCCGTCTCTGGGTCGATCGGTTCGGCACGTACTTCGCACATAAGATCAGGAAACGGCGCTCGGAATCCATGCGGCGCAGCCCGCAATGGCAGTGGCACCTGGATGAGGTGTTCGTCAAAATCCGGGGCGAGCGCCATTATCTCTGGCGCGCCGTCGACCATGAAGGCGAAGTTCTGGAATCCTATGTCACGAAGAAGCGGGATAAGGCTGCTGCGTTGAAATTCCTCAAGAAAGCAATGAAGCGATGCGGTAATCCACGAGTAGTCGTCACGGACAGATGCCCTTCTTACCGGGCGGCGATGAAGGTGATCGGAAACGAAGGCCGCCAGGAGACTGGCCGGCATCTCAACAATCGAGCCGAGAATTCTCACTTACCATTCCGAAGACGGGAGCGAGCCATGTCCCGCTTCCGGCGCATGCGAAGTTTGCAGAAGTTCGTCTCAATCCATTCGTCAGTGCACAATCACTTCAACTTCGAAAGGCACTTAAACTCCAGAGTTCGGTTCAAACAAAAACGCGACGCCGCTCTTCGTGAATGGCGCGACCTTCTCGTGGCTTAGGACCTGCTCGTCCGCGAATAACGGAGACGGGTTCGGATTAGACTGACACCACCATCGCTTCGTCCCGTGACGCAGCCCAGAGCACTGCCGTGGCCAGTCGCGGGCTCGCTGAGAAGGCGTGGATGAGGTCACTCTCCAGAACTTCCGAAGCTTCGACCGCTGTGATCGGTTCAATATTATGGTCAGCTGTTCGCAAAAGAACGGACCGCAAGCCCAGAAAATCGCCAGGTATCTGGAAATCAACGACCTGTCGTGAGCCGTCGCGCAAGAGTTTGTAGGAACAGACCCAACCTTCGGCAAGGATGTATGCGGCCGGATGCGTCTCCCCTTGGTGGACCAAGTCACCACCCGCAACGAAGTTTCGGCGGCGCGCGTGAAGGCTGTTGAGGACCTCCAATTCCACATCTGAAAGAGCGACAAAGTTGCCCAGCTTTCGTGCGAATGGGCTGTGCTTGCTATACAATATATGTACTTTCTAATCCTGGCACCTGCGCGGGGAAGGATTGTGATGAATACGGATCGCAGGGGCATTGGTTCCCTTTCTCCTGACGTGGATCAGTACGCATCTATCGTGGCTATGGGACAGTTATGAGCGTTACGTCCACTGTGTCGATGTCGCATGTCTTGCTGATCTCGACAGAAAGGAGCTGCCCTATGTCTGACAAAGCCAAAACTGGCATTGAATTGCGTCCTGCGGGGGTCACCGAAACTGACGCCACTGCCGCTGCTGCGCTCGCTATCTGTGAATCCTTACTGCTGGCACTCAATGATCGAAACGTATTGCCGGAACGCGAAATCATCGGGATCCTGCGCGATGCCGCCGCGACGCATTCCAACGATCCGGGCGATGACGGACAGACGGAGCTTCACGATTCCGTTGCAGCGCTGATCAACCGTATAATTGACGGAGGCAATTCAGTACGCCGGGGATAAAGCTCCGGAAACGGTCCGGTGTCGCTCAAGAACCGCGGAGGCAACGGAGAGATTCCTTCGCCGGGCATTGTCAGGGGGGTGTTGTCAGCGGAACCGGACTTGAGGTAACCAATCCCGGTGTTTAGCCTCAGGAAATGGCCAAGAACCCGTTTCGCTACTTTAAAACCTCGCCCGAGATCATCCAACTTGGCGTGATGATGTATGTCAGATTTCCGCTGTCTCTAAGCAATGTCGAGGACCTACTCCATGAGCGCGGGATCGATGTCTGCCATGAAAGTGTCCGCCTATGGGTCGACCGGTTCGGGACGTATTTCGCACACAGAATCAGGAAACGCAGATCGGAATCGATGCGGCGCAGCCCGCAATGGCAGTGGCACCTGGATGAGGTCTTCGTGAAGATCAGAGGTGAGCGACACAATCTCTGGCGTGCTGTCGGTCACGAAGGGGAAGTATTGGAATCCTATGTGACGAAGAAGCGCGA